>OMAP01000001.1_pt1 | contig 220509 bp, 189 predicted proteins | sample 1644691 | NCBI WGS metagenome assembly OMAP01 (sample SAMEA103958141, study PRJEB25191) | human gut metagenome | biome: human-associated habitat [ENVO:00009003]; feature: intestine environment [ENVO:2100002]; material: feces | place: Germany | collected 2013/2015 | reverse complement strand
TGCGCCGATGGTACTGCAATGCAATGCGGGAGAGTAGGTAGCCGCCTTCTTTTATCAAGAGCCTCAGATTTCGAAAGATTTCTGAGGCTTTTTGTGTATCTAAAGATTTAAATTATGCATTATTATTTGAGTACTTGGTGGAGATGGTTCAGACGCTGCGGCTATAGTCGCGGCTTTGGGGTGCAGTCGCCTTCTGCCTATAGCTTCATCCGCTATGTCATCAATGAGCATTATCCTTATTATGCATATCAGGAGCTGCAAGAGCAGTTTCCACAGCTTAACAGACGCGAACATAAGGTGGGACGTCTTCTTCTACGGCTCTCGAATCATTGGCAGCCTGTTATCAGATTGTGCAATCGTCATATCTTTGATGCTTATCTCCATGCGGGTTGTATGAAGACTGAATCTTATGAGATAGCTGATAGCTTATCTTTTTTGAATAAAAATGTCAAAACGATGGTGGTCGTTGATTTGGATAAACAGCCTATGGAGTTTGTCTTGAAGAATCTTCTTCCGCTTTGTCATAGTCAGGTGATGCTGGTTCTTTTAGGTAATCTTCATGCCAGTAAAACCTATTCTTCATGGCTTCGTTTGCAGGAATCAGAGTTCTCTGGCATCACCTATGACCTCTATTATGTGGGTGTTGTTTTCTTTGATCATAAGATCTATAAGCAGCATTATCGGGTAAATTTCTAGAAAAAGAGCCCTTTCATGCAAGAAAGTAGTATGTTAGGTGAAAAAAAATGCCGAAAAACTTGTAGATAAAATTAATTTTATTACTTTTGCAGCCAAATTAGTAAGAACGTTAAATATTATAGCTATGTATTGGACACTTGAATTAGCTTCTAAGCTAGAAGATGCACCATGGCCTGCAACTAAAGAAGAGCTGCTCGACTATGCAACTCGCTCAGGTGCGCCTCTGGAAGTTCTGGAGAATCTGCAGGAAATAGAAGATGAAGGTGATGTCTATGAGAGCATCGAAGACATTTGGCCTGATTATCCTTCAAAGGATGACTTCTTATGGAATGATGACGAGTACTAATCGTTCATCGATTACGATTATCAGTATAAGATAATGGAAATGAGCCATATAGGTGATTTCTCATGAAATTCCTATATGGCTTTTTGCCGTCTTTTACCGCCAATTTTACCGTTCTAATGGCCTTATTTTACATAATTAAATGATCAATAATCGGTATATCCTGAAATTCTTTCTTTTCTGATCGGTTAATTTCATCTTTTCTTCTCTTATTATTCTCCTTACTTCATACTAAAATCATCTGAAGTTTATAAAAAAGGAGTGATATGATAAACTTTTCTACTATCTTCGCGTACATAGTGCCATAATTAATAAAAGGGTATTTTAATATGGGAAGAATTTCAAGACTTTATCCGAAAGGACGATTGAGACTGCGTATACCAAAGATGGTGCAGTCTGGTAAAAAGTATCCATTGTATATAGAATACAATTGGAATGCTGATTCTATTCGTAAATCAACTGGTATAAGTGTGTCAGTAAAGGAATGGAATGAGAAAGGCTATTGCGGTATTGGTGAAATACGTGCCACGACTGATATTGACTATAAGTATTATAATCATGCTCTTCATAAGCGTATCGAAGACATAGATGTGAAGATACATAAGTATTATGAAATGCATCAGCATATTACTTGTGATGTGATTCGATCTTTTCTCGAAGACAATGACAATGCTTTGCGACCTGATGAAGGAAAAGACTTCATAGAGTTTGCTAAAGAGTTGATGGAAAAACGTTATGAGAAAGGTAAGATAGGTTTCAGTACTTGCAAGAATGGTATTTCATATCTCAATCAGTTTGAGGAATACCTATTGATTGAACACAAAGGTACACATGGTGAGCATAAGGAATTCATTTATGTCTCAGATATTAGTGAAGACTTATTGCTTGACTTCCGTAAGTATCGACTCTTGGCAAAAAAGAAAGCAACAACAGTCAACAAGACTCTATGTCCGATTCTTCAGGCGTGTGAATATGCTTGTCAGTTAGGTTATATCTCTCATCAGCTTAATGCATCTCTCCAGGACTTGTATATGAAAGAAGAGAACCGGCTTGATGAAGAAGAGAGGAATATCAAGTATCTCACTGAAGAGAGACTTGCTGAGTTAGTTTCCGTTTATAATACCATCGAACAACCTCGACGAAAAGAGTTTTTGGAGATGTGGCTGTTTGCCTTCCATGCTTGCGGTATGCGAATGGTTGATGTGATGACGCTCCGATGGAAAGACATTGATTTCAACAAGAATTTCATCAGTAAAATACAAGTCAAGACGAGAAACCGAAACACCATACCTTTGAGTGAACCACTCATTCGTATTCTTGAAAAATGGAAGGGTAGAAATAAAGTCTTTGTTTTTGATCTATTGCCAGAGAACTTCGATATAAATGACCATGAGGCGATATAACGTCGTAGAAATTCCTGGAATAATACCATCAATACTTCGCTTCGTTGTATATCTCATGATTTAAAATGGAATCAAGACTTGACTTTCCATGTATCAAGACACACTTGGGCAGTTTTAGCGCTTGCACACGGAGCTGAAATCAGTGAGATAAGCAGATTGTTAGGTCACGCTTCAACAGGCGTAACAGAGCGAGTTTATGCAGAATTCTTGCCAGACAACCTTGCGACTGTAGTAAGCAAACTTGGCTTCTGCTTCATTCCTGATATGAATGCCAAACAAAAGAAGGTGGTATCACGCTAAACAGAGTGATACCACCTTCGATCAAATTTGTAGCCTTTATAGTCGAAACTATCAGAATATCTTGTAGTCCTTGCCAGTAAGATTAGAAATTGGCTTGAATAAACGCAATAGAATGAGCCCTATCACGATAAATGCTATTCTGACTATTACTGAACCGCCCATAGTAAAACCGTGCCATACGAGGAAAATGGGTGAGCACATGAGGGCTACGATGATTAGGCACATTAGAGCTGCTAGAAATGTTTTTGGTCCCATACGTCAATAATCTAATGGAGCTATGAAATGATCATCAGGCAGGTCGTGAAAATGCTTCCCATCTGCATCATTAGTCACATATGTTTCGTTTTCTGGATCTTCTGTAGCGAAATAGATTTCCAAATCCTTGAAACGATTTTTGAGAAGAACGCGGAAGTCAGTAATCAATGCGAGTTCTTCCGCTTCTATATAGAGAAAGCCTTCTGAAAGTTCGCATTTCTTGATATTACCACAGAGATTGCAAGTCCCATAGTCCACACCAAGAGCTAAGATGATGTTTCCTTCCCAATCATCGGCCTCGTCTTCTTCCATAGCAGGGCGTTCTTTCTGTATGAAAGTCTGATAGAGGTCATATATCTCTTGCAACTCTTCTTGTTTTCCCACAATGTGGTAGCGTACTTTTATATTATGCATTTGTGATGCTATGAAATCTTCTAACTCTTTCTCCATATTTCGTCAGTCAATCTTATAGTTATACAAATATCTGAGACTGTCACCACTTATTTCGAAAGCTACGATGTCATGGACGTACTCGTTGCTTCCCACCTTAGCGGAGAGAAAGAACACGTAGGAGCGATTGCCGTATTCATCGTCAAGACTTACAATCTTCTGCACTTCATGGTGGCTGTAATCATCATTAGGATGGGCAAGTTGCAGCAAAGGTCTATGCTCCTCGTGCAGCTTGCCATCTTCTGATTTGAATTTCACCACACAATCTATATCGGGTGCGGTTCCGCCTTCGCCTGTGTCATGCCAGATGGCTGTCACGAGACTGTCGTCAGAGACTATTGTATGGTAAATCTCGGTAGAGTCAGATTTACCATAGCTCTTATCGAGACTTGTATCGGAAGACTTGTTCAAACATGAAGAGCATATAGACAATGCCAACAAGGCTATGCTACAAAGCTGGAGTATCCTTTTCACATTCCTCATCGTTTCCATTAGACATATATGCCCGTTTTAATTTTTCGTCTTCAAAATCACTCGTAAACATACATTCTGCCAAAACCTCACCATCATCCTCTGCGTATTCGGGGTCGAACACAAGTCCTGGGAGAGTAAGCGGTTCTTCCTGTCCATATATGTACGAACCGATATAGACGTATTCCTTAGAAGGCTCTACCTTATCTTTATCTAAAAATACATCTCTTTCGCGTGCAAAATCAGAGTACTCGTCTTCGTATCCTTCGAAATCGTTTAGTTCCCACACAAAGCAAAGCTCGTACATCAACCATTCGAAGAAGAAACGTTCGTTGTTTGCTTCAACAAAGTGGCTATGCGTATCCTCTTGATAAAACATAGGATATAACTTCGGCTCAAACATCCAATTCTTACTTACTTCTTCGACAGTTTCCAGAATTTGCTCTTTGATGTGCTTGCTCCAAAGGCTGTCAACGCGATAGGCATTGTCTTTCTTTACTTTCAGATATATTTTCATTGTATATTACTTTTTTTTATTATCTTTGCATTTTCTTTTCGTTTTGACCTTTTATTCTGATGGAGGGAAAATCTGATTGATGACAACTTCATTGCTGTCATCAAAATATATTCCGTCCATATCACGAGAAAAAGAGACAAAACCATCTCCGTCGCATGTGTCGCAGCACAATCTTTCAGCTAAGTCTTCATAGAAGGCTTTCATTATTTTCTCATAGAGGTCGGGAGCCTTCTCCTGCAACCAAGGGTCGAACTTCTCCCAATAGTCCTCTTCCTCCACATCATGAAGAATGGTGTCTTGGGCTTCTTTCCATAGCGCAAGCAACTTTTCTGCTTCCCTGTCAGAAAACGTGACGGTAGTACCATCATTATTCCCATTTAAATATATTTCTGCATTAATCTCTTTCATTGTTTGTTATATTGTTTTATTACTTTATGATTGATTACTTGCCAGCCACTCTTTAGCGAGTGTGGTAGCAAACGTATAGAAGTCTGCTATGAGAGCATCGTCCCATAGCTCTTCGTTGTTCTGAAGATACTCCTCCAGTTGATTTCTCAACTCTTCGTCCTCAGTCCGTTCAAGAACTACTCTGATGAGTGTTAGCGCACGGATGTCGCCTAAATCTTTGCGTATCATATTCTTTTTATTTCGTTTTAGATATTGTTTTCTTTTTTACGAATCTCTTGCAGAATAGCTTCGCGCATCCACCATACGGCATACGAAGCAAACTTGAAACCACGCGACTTGTCGAACTTGTGGCTGGCACGTAACATTCCGTATCGACTGGTTGCAATAAGTTCTTCGTCAGACAGACCCTTGTCAACATACTGCTTTGCCACAGCCTTGATAAAAACGGAACCTAGTTCTGCTAAGTCGTTCTCCGCATTAGAGTCGCCCTGCTGGATGAGGTCGATAAGACGCAAAGCCTCATCGTTGTCGATGATAGGCTTCTTTTCACTGTTTGTTGTTTCGATTTTGTTTACCATATTACTTAATGTTTTAAAATGTTGTCGCGCGAAAAGTATCCCTTTTTTCTGAGAAAAGAAAATAAAGGCAGCAAAGAAATCATAAAACTTCTGAATTTTTGTTGAATATCAGATAGGGCTGGGTAATGCCTCCTTAACACACGATGTAAGTTTCTTTATATGCAGACTTATTCAAACATACTGAATATGGCTTGGATAATCCAGCCAATAATCATAAAGACGAGTTGTATGAGACTTATCAGTATGTAGCCGCCAAACACAACTATCAAGATTCCACATAGAAAGAGAAACATGTCTCACGTTTTTTTAAAAGTTTTGCCTACTCCCTTTAAAGCGTTTCGGCAGTCTCTGTTATTATCTCGACAACTGCATCATCGTAAATCAACCTCATACTCATTGAAATAGATGAAGCCGTCCTTCCAATACTCACAGTTCCACTTGTGGATGTCATCAACAGTAAGAGTGTCACGTTTCAAGACACGTGCGAAATAGGCTAATGCCTCATCCATACTGTTGAACCGCTTGTAACCACACAAAACCGGCTCTTTCAAATGAAAGTCCACACTGACGCGTGTCGGGAAATATTTCCCCTCTGCATCATTTGTTGCATAAGTCTCATCGCAATAACTTTCCACCATATAGTATATGGTCATACCTTCATAGTGGCTTTCAAGCGGATGTCGGAAGTCTGCCGTCACCCAATCTTCCTCGGCTTCAATACTCAATGAATTATCTACGAACTCACATTTTATAATGTTGCCCCGAAGATATTGTTCTTTGGTATCTACTCCGAGACTATACACCATACTTGCGTAAGATACAGACTTGGCTTTACCCTCTTCAAGCAGTTTCTTGTTTAGAAGCGTCCTATACTGGTCATATATCTCTTGAAGGTCATTTGGTTTGCCTTCAATGCGATAGTATACTGTGGTCAAATACTCCATAAAGCATGATTCTTTTTTAAATGTGACTTTCTTTTGTAGCGCATAGTCAGAACAGCATATTATGTCATGGCTATAAGCCTTCCATATATAATTTGACCTACACTATCACCATCCTCCACAGCCTTCATATATACAGCCATGAATTCATCGCTGTCCTGTGTTTTGGAAATACGAGGCATAATCTCATAGGTTATTCCTTCGGAGTCACAAGACTATTGAAGTCGCGAGTCTCAAACTGAGCAGACTCATAGCCTTGGATGTTGAAGTCCGGGTAATGGTTGTACTTGTTCTTTGGCACGATAATCTTTTCGAGAGATGTGCAGCCAATGAGCATCGTTGTGTTTATTTCAGCAATCAAATCTGTTTCACCAATCAAACCTGTTAATGACGGATTCTCAAACTCAATCGTCTTTAGTGAAGTGCAGCCGGCAAACGCCATACAATCCATAATCTTCACATTCTTGTTTAAATATACAGACTCCAGATGCTTGCAACTTGCAAAGGCTTGGTAAAAAATCCAGCACTTGCAGGCTTCGCTTATCACGAAGTTGAGACTTTTCAGTCCGGAATTTCTGAACGCAGACATGTCGATAATCTCAAGGTAACTTGGAATATTTATCTCTTCCAAAGCTTTGCAGTCAGCAAAGGCTGCTTTCCTAATCTTACCCAAAGTTTCTGGCAAGGCAATTTCCTTTAGATTTTCACAATGAGCGAAACTCTCTATTCCGATGTAATCTACTCCAGGCATTGTTATCTTGAATAGCTTTATGCAGCTTGCGAAAGCTCTTGTGCCCAAGTCGGTAACTGATGCTGGCAATACCACATCATGAAGATTGTCAAGTCCTAGGCATGCTTCATCGCAAATAGCCTTCACACCGTTTTTCACTTCAAGGTACTCTGGATTGCCGAGTACTTTCAACAAGCGAAGTCCGTCCTCGCTGTAGATTGGTCCGGAAACCTTGTTGCCTTTGGCTTCCTTGATCATTGCCTGATCTTCTTTTGTCAATCTTGTATTCATATCTTATTGTATTTTTTAGTTGAATCAATAATAGAACAGTGAGTCTTGAACTTACATATCTTCTGTATTATTCATTACCTTCACTTTGTCGAAGCTCATTGGCTCATACTCTAATATCTCACCAGTCTCCTTAATCATACGATAACGCAGATGGGTGCGGATATGTGAAATCCCCTCTGGACGATTCAAGTCGTTAACAGTAGGCTGAATGGTGCTCACCTGATGATATTCCACCTGACGATTGTTCTCATCGTTGCTTTCTTCCAACACAATATCTTCGTAAGTGGTGAGATTCTGCTTTGCCTCACTGAGCAAATCTTTCAATGTGTCTGCCCAATTTTCGTTGCCCTCTATGCTATCGTATATTCTGTCCATATATCCCTCGCCTTTGATGGCTTGGTACAGTTCGATGAGGTAAGCGAAACGCTTCTCAATATCATCGGCTATGAATATATGTGCACGTTGGTTCCAAGAGTTGAAAGTAGACAAGGCGAGCGACTTCAACACCACTTGTCCATTGGGCAGCGTGGGAATATGGATAGGGTCAAGACATAGCAGTACGACGTGCTTTCCCGACTCCTCTGCCAGTCTTTCGGCAATGAGTACATGGGTGTTATAGTCTCTTGCCATAGTGCATTTTATTACGACCACCTTCTGCGGCATTTTGGCAAGCGACATTACGCCAAGTTCAAAATGCATCAGTTCGGCTGGTTCGAGCCTTATTTTTCTCACCATGCCTTCGCCATATATCTCCTCTCCCTTTTTGCATACAAGACGGGGTAGGTTGCGACTGCGCGCTCCACTATAGAATATTACGAGCGGCTTTTTGCGCGGCATCAGAAGATACTCTTCCACTACATCCATTGTTTGTCGTGGCGATACTGCATGCAACTTGTCATTAGGCAAGAGTAGCGTGATGCAGTTCTCTGCCGTCTGCTTGTCTACTACCGCCACTTCTCCGTTCAGACATTTCTCCGAGAACTCACGGAAGAAGTCTCTATCCAGCAACTTCGAGACTTTCAGCAATAAGTCTGAGTCGAGACTCGTCTTGCCGAATATCTCGTATGTGGCAGAGTTAGACTTGCACAGTTCTCTGGCAAAGGCTGCTACCGAAGGAAACTTTGCCTTTACCTCTTTCAGAATCTCTTGTCCTATATGATATTTCTCCATTGTTGTATTTTATTATTCTGATGCAAAGGTATATCTTTTTCTGCCTCTGTCCACTATCGTCATTATCGGATAAACCGGAATGAAGTGTTGGAAAAACAGGAAAGATGTTAAACTACGCTATAACGATGACATCTATCTGGAATATGTCGTGAAATATATAGTTAGGTAAAGTTGTCTGTTGGCGTAGTATTCTGTCAAGTAGAAATATAAGGGTGCATTTCATTATAATTTAACGAAATGCACCTGAATAACATTGTCGTTATTGACTGCTAGGCAATCTTTTCAACTCCGACAACCTTGTTGCGACAACTACCATTGGTAACATAGCTTGTTCTTTCCCATTTAGAGATAGCATCAGCTTCGCTTGAAGCGTCTACAGTGTAACAACTTCTGTTGCTATCCCAAGGACTTGCATTCTCAGACTTGAAATATACATTGTAACGTGGCATAAGTTTATGTTTTTTTTTCGTTCATGTCTACTTCCTATCGAGCGGTTCGACTTTCTCTATTGCCTACTTCCTTCAAAGCGTTTCGGTTTTCTCTTTGTTGTTCTTTACTATGCGTTATGAATCTCGGTATAGTGCGCACTTTCCCAGTTTACTTCCGGGTATCTGATGCGTGCCGTAGCCAAGATGATTGCTTCTTGGTCAAATGAGTTGTGGCATAAATTCCAACGGTTTGCATCAATGATGAAATCGTCGTAAACCATACCGCACACATCGTGAAGCGTTACCTTACATCCATTGCGATGTCCTTCCGCATAATAAGTGATTCTGAATTTTGACATATGTTTAAACCTTTTAGAATTTAACAATCCCAATCGTCTATTAACTCATCTATAAACTTGTCTTGCCCTTTAGATAACCATTTGAGTCCAGTAATGATTCCGAGGATGCCTGGTATCCATGCCCAACAAAAGATAGCATAGACAACACCTGATGTATACTTGCCAATATAAAACTTATGTGCACCAATCCATCCAAGAAGTATTGCAAGTACTGCGGCAATACGATAGTCTTTGCTGTTTTCCAGTTCTTCTCGGTGTTTGGCAATAGCTGCTTTCTTCTTGTCCTGTCTTTCTTGCCATTCTTCTTCGTTCTTGCGCTCTCTTTCAAGTTCTGCAAGTTTCGCTCTTTGTTCTGCAGCATCAATCTGCTGTTGAAGTTTGATGCGTTCCACTTCAGCTTTAGCCCTTGCTGCTTTTACAGATTCATCAACTTCCACTTCACGCTGCAATGCCTGTTCATACTCGTTCTTTTCATAATCATAGCTGTCATAATTGCTTCCACAAGACGAATATGAGTTGTCATTGCTTGTAGGTTCAAATTGATCGTAATGGAAACAACTTTCAGGGTCGTTTCCCCACAAGCATGTGACAGGAAAATGAGGGCACTTGTCCTTATGGGGACATTGGTTGTTCTCGTTAATGCCACCGCCCGACCAGTCTTGATACAAGTCGCAGTCTTGATAGTTTTCTGTCGCACAAAAGCGACATGTTCCGTCGACACCTGCAATGTTGCACATGTCTTTAAACTTACAGTTGTTTTTCTTTCCGAATAATCCCATATTAGTTGTTATTATGATTTTATACTACAGCTTTAAAAAGACAGTATATCGTCTTCTATAATGTCATCTATAAAGCAATCTTTGCCTTTTACCAACCATTTTAAGCCAGAGAGCACACCAAGGAGTGCTGGTATCCATGTCCAACAGCAAATGAGGTAAATCACACCATGAGTAATCTTGCCCATATAGAACTTGTGAGCACCAATACCACCCAAAAAGATGGCAAGCAGTGCTGCAATGATATGGTTCTTCTTAGCAGCAATTTCTTCGCGCTCCGCATTCTTCTTCTCTTCACGAACCTTCTTCTCACGTTCCCATTTGATAGAGTTGAGTTTTTTGTCTATTTTAAGGATTTCCTGTTGTATAGACCATGCCTGATTCTCTCTGACTTCTACATTTCTTGCCCAGTCTTTGGAACACAATTCTTCCAATGCATACTCTCGGTTGCGCGCTCTTGACTCTCTGTCTGTGACTCTTGTGTTAAGGTCGCTACGACCTGACGCCCCGAGATAGCCGAACAAGAAGTCATCGGCATCAATCTCATGCCAATGCCAGTCTTGCATCTCTTCTATGTCGTAGTCAGACAAAGTTTCGCGATTTCTCAGAGTCCATAATGGCTTGGACAGCCTTGCCTTAGGATTTGAGAGAAGCCCTGTATTGCTGGTATTTACCAAAGCATAGCAGGTTCCATGTGTCCACAGATACAATTCTCCATTCAACATGACAGGATTGCCGAATGCCACTTCCCAATCATGGGGAATCTCCTTCTCAATATAATACTCCCCATCCCGTTTCTTGATAAGGTATATGGCCTTTGGTGTTATTCCTATCATAAAATGGGGATAACAGACAACGGCAGTGAACTTTGACTCTATCGCTTCAAGAGTCTTCTTTTCTTTCTGCAACAGAAATTCATCATTAGTGGCAGAAGCATAATCCTTTTCTTTTTCCATGGCCTTTATCTCTAATGATTTTTATTCTTGTTCATACTCCCATTCTTCAAACGCCGAGACATTAGCTTGTGGCTCTTCCTCCTTAGAATAGTCATTGGCGAGATATACCACAGGAAGCTTGGTCTCATACATCAAGTCTAAAGCATATTTAAGATATTCTCCTCTTAACTGTTCCATATAGAGGTGAAACAGGAAGAACTTGGTGTTCTCGTTGTATGTTCCAGGAATAATGAACTGTTCATCATCTCCAGACGGAGTAATCGTTTGGATTGTCCCTGCCTTATCTATGTAAAGTGCTTGTCCGCAGGTTGCACAACCATTCATCTCGCTGATAGTACGTCTTGCGTTGTCAATATCTTGGTTTGAATGAAACCATATAAGTACTGGGCGTATTGGTGAACTACTAATGTACTCTTCGATATTCTCAATAATGTTGTCCTTGTTAGTACTTTTCATTTCCTTTCTTTTGTTTAAGTCAGACTGTATGTTGTAAAACAAAAAACAGCAAAGACACTGCGACTGTACGATTTTACTCGCACGTCGTAGTGTTTTTGCTGTTATGTCTTATTTTGTTGCCCATAGAGCCAGACATCAAGTTTATGTCCTATGGCTCCATTCGGACTGTTATTGTTAATAGTTAAGTGCTAGTCTAAGCACAAAAAAGCGTGAAGCCCATTGTCGCTCGCTTCACATCTTGAGGTCTTCGAACTTACCCGTCAGCCGAAACGAGCAACGAGACCCCACGCCGATATGTATAGATACACTCTCATAGAGCCAGCTCTTTTGGGGAGCTGACTTATGAAAGGTACGTATATTACATACCCATAGGCATCACCGTTGCGAGGTTTCTTAGCTGACCATGAAGTGTTCGAAGTTTCAAGATGCCAGAAAACCAAGCGCCAATAACGCTTTTCTAAAGTTTACCCTCAACCTACCGACACTCTTTCAAGTGACTTCGGCGTAGGGCTATTAGCATCATCGCACGTAAAGGTACGAATTTGCACCACAAAAATAATGAATTTAATTGAAATGACCAAACATAAACCGAAAAAGTTTATGTTTGGTCGCATAAAAAGTGTTTTTTTATAATTATTTGCTACAGAAAAACTGTCTTCATCTCAAAAACATTATCTTAGAATAGGTGTAGTTTTGTTGAGAAAGTCTGTATCAACAAACCAGTCTTTGTTTTGGTTGTTTGGAAACATACTCCGAGACCTTTGTAGCTTGAAGTTCTCCTCTCTGACACTTTCGAGTTCATCACTTAGTTTATCTACTTGTTTAGACATAGCTTTCAATTGTTGAGTAAGTGTATCAATGATAGTCTGTGCTTGTTCACTGATAACCTCATTGGTCTCTGCGTGTTGGTTAGTGATAAGAGTTTTGATTTCCTCATGCTCCCTTGCGCTTCTTTCCTCATGTACCTCTTTGAATGATTTGTTTAATAGTCCGAACTTCTTCATCATTCTTTGAGCTGTGGATATGCTTATATCGAAATGGTTTGCAATAATCTGTTTTCTCTCGGTTTGTGAAGTACAATCTTTTATAAGGAATTCGAGATCATCTTTATTTCTTGGCTCCATGATACTTTTGGGTGTAAGTATCTCTGCTTTTTGCCTATGGAATTTTGTGACTTGTTCATTGGCTATCTTTGGAAGGTCTGTAGTTTCTGTATTAAGTATCCAATTATAGGCGCGTTCTATCTCGTCCCCATCATATTGGAATGGTAGGATAGTATAGTTTTCCTCCCAATCTACAGAGTAATATTTGAATCGATTACGAAGTAAATGTATGATGGCATACTTAATTTGGAAGTCATAGATCTTTTCATATGTAAAAAGTAGGATGGATACTTCGACGAGAGTCATTTCGTATAGTTTTTGAAAAGTATAGTCCATCAGTAGATTGTTGCGGGATACCGTAAAGTCATAATACTCTTTTGCTGCAGTGTCAATAGAATAGTTCTTGTATTGATTAACGAAAATACCAGTTTTTGATTTCTTGTTGTGTAAAATACAATGTTTGAAACAGGTATTGATAGACTTGAAATACTCTCGGTATCTTTTTTCTGTGTTATAAGGACTACCTACATTGTCATGCAATGCTTTCTTGAAATTATCGAGAATGGTGTTTACGGCATCTGCCAAATTTTTGGTAGGAATGTCAATCGGGTTTGTGTAGTCGAATAATATTTCTTTGATTTTCATATAATCTTTTTTTATTTATTTATCTCTGTATTTTGGAAAAATGACCTGTTTTAGAGAAAAAATTATGTTTGAATCAAAAATGATTTGATGTATTAAGCAATGAGTCAAAAACAGGTCTGATTAATGAGTCAAAAACGAGTCAATGCTATGTCGTACAAAGCTAAGTAAGATGTTACTATACAACATATTCATATCATGTATATATAATAACAACATGAACTATTCAATACAATTATACAACATAAATGAATACACTGTAATATAACATAAACTATAGATAGATGTAACAACATGTTATGTTTTACAAACTATGTCTCTATGTTTTAGGGTTTCAGAATAAGAGGGGCGAAGCCCCTCGTGAGCGCTTTGCGCTCACCCTGACATCTATAAAAAGTTACTTCTTCTGATTCATATACTATATTAAAGAATTATAGCTATGGATTATTGTTATCTTGATTTTAGTTCTCTGGATACTTGCTATCTAAAACGTAAAAGTGTTCCGTCTTTTTATGGGAAGATAAATACTAAAAGAAGTATTCATCCCATCTTATGATAAATTCATGCTGGAGTACATCTACCACAATATACATAGAACCATGCTGCTATCAGATAAAGTCTAATGCACCTGTATAGAATCAGGCTGGCAGTAACAAACCTTCAATTTCTTCCTGGTATAATCTGAAAGAATCGGTATCATGGAACTATAACTATGCCTGTAGTCATGACATTTAGGTGAAGAAACACAGTCTGTACAATTATGCCTATCGGTAGAAGAAAAGACTATCCGCAACAAGTGTCAATGCATCAAAATGATTATCGTATCAATTTAATCTTTAAAGGAGCTCGTTTTAGCTTACTTTTTCGTATAGATTCAATCTAAAAGATTATTTTGATGCAGTTAGGTGCTCCATTCTTTCTTAATTCCCATTTATTGTGTATCTTCGTGCTATAATGATAAATAAGCATAGGTAAAGATATGGAAAAAGTCGTTTTGTATTGTAGAGTCTCAACCCAAGTTCAAGACTATGAGCGTCAAGTATCAGACTTAACTCAGTTTGCCAAGAAACATCAATGGGAGATAGCAGAGACTTTCACGGAAAAGATAAGTGGCGCCAAGAAGAATGATGAACGTAAAGAACTTACTTCTCTTCTCTCATACGCGCGCGTACATTATATTAATAGGGTGCTTGTCACGGAACTTTCTCGTTTGGGTCGTGATACCCTCCAGGTGTTAGCTGCTATTGATATGCTTAATAAGGCAAAAGTCTCGTTGTATATAATGAACTATAATATAGAGACTCTTACACCTGATGGCAAGGTGAATCCGATGAGTCAATTCATGATTACTTTGTTGGCTGAAGTCGCACGTATGGAACGTAGAACCATCAAAGAAAGAATGGCGAGCGGTTATAACAACTTCCGTGCCAATGGAGGCAAGGTAGGACGCAAGACCGGATACCGCAAAAGTGATGAGGCCTTTCGAACTCAATATAAAGATGTGTTTCGTTTGTTGGGCAAAGGGGTTAGTCTTCGAGACATCAGTAAAGCTACCGGTGTGTCTGTAAATACAGTCAAGCGTTGTAAGAACCTTCTGAAGTCATGACTTCTTATAGATAAATATATATGATTCATATAAAGCTTTTTTTTTATATAAGACATTCTTTGAGGAATAACATCCTTAGAGAGTGTCTTTTTCTTTTGTCTATGTATTTAGGTGAATGAGCCGTAGTGAGTCTTTTCTAGAAAGTTTGAAACATCTTGTTGACTATACCAATACTTGTCTCCGATCTTGGAATAGGCGAGTAGTCCTTGCTCCCGATATTTTCGAATCAACTTTTCTTCTACTCCAAGCAATATCCGTAATTCTTTGTTCGTGTAGTATTGAGACTTTGGAATATAAGACTCTTTTAAAATTGAGACTTGTTGGGTTAGGTCTCGAACTTTAGACACCAATGATTCCCATTGTGTCTTTTCAATCAGTAACATTTCTTTCTTTTCTGTCATATTCTTCAATTTTTTAGTTTCGTGTATCTCCTATTATAATAAGGTGTATCAATAAAATGCTTCACGTTTGTTTTTTGCTATGAATTCATCCATGTCTGTCTGGGTGTACCAATACTTATCACCACATTTGCTATAGGTCAGCAAACCATTATAGCGATATTTACGTAATAGCTTCTCGTTTATGCCAAGTACATCGCAGATTTCGTGGTTGGTGTATATGGTCAAACCTCTTTTTTCATTCATATCTCGAATTGCTTTTTCGTTTTCTTCCATGCTTGCCATCAGCTCATTGATAGTTTCATTATCTACTTTCTTATAATATTCTTTCATCTACTCAAAAATTAAATTTTGGCTTGTATTTGAAGTGGTGGAGAAAGTCTATTTTTAAATGAGATTTTAGTATTTCTTCTAAGTATTACATTATTTTTAGAGCCGAAACTCAATTTCTAATACATTCTTTTGGTACTGCTTGAAAAAAGTATTATTTTTGCATACAAATTCAAATATTTAAAAGTATAGCAATGAATAATACATATACAGATGACATAAACGAGCAAGTAGTATTACTTGATCACCATATAGATATACCTGGCTATGTACGAAGGTTTGATGCTCTTCTGTCTTTTTTGAATATCAAGACAGAAGATGTTTCTATGTTATTTGCTGTGGGAAAGCCTGCATCAAAGGCTGTTACATTGGAACGGTATAAGATGTTTCTAAAACTGGATTTTAGAAACTTTGTTCATTCTTCATACGCTGAGTCTATTCGTTCTTCTTTATTTATATGGAGTGATGTTAGGAACTATGCAAACTCAAAGAATGTAGGCGATGAGACGATAGATGCAATTTTAGGTATTGTTGGGAGATGTTATAAAGATATAGTATCTCCACTTAATCCGGAAGATCGTCATCTGTTATATATGAGAGTTTGCGGTGCGCTTCGTAAGAAATGGAATAAAGAGAAAAACTTGTGGCTTGTACCTTTTTTCGGGTATAAAAATGATGCGTATATTAAAATTGGAGCATTGTGTCTTGAAGATAAGGATTTTCTCATAAGTCTCATTTCTGTAATGAATGTACAGAAAGAAAAGTATCGTAAGGAGATTTATTCTGTGATGCTTTTGTTGATCTATGTGTATGAGCTTTCTGCCCATTCGGGTATCTGTAATGGAAAGCAGCTACAAGAGAGTGTTAATATGAGATTGGAGAATGATTGCTTTCAAAGTTTCACTCTCCTAGATGCAAATAGTCCGCTTACAGCAGAAGAATTGGCGGTACTGAATGGACCTAGCTTGTCTGAAGAGGAAAGAAAGATAGTGATGAGTCATTTGAATAGATTTAAGGATCGGGTGAATGTAGATGCTGCACTTAGTTCTTATGTTACTCCTTATCATAAGCTTCGTTTGGATTTACTCACTCCACAACAATGTGTGGAAGTCTTCTTTAAAAAGCTTGATAGGTTGAAAGCTGATAATCCATATCCTGAAGATGCTTCTATTGAAGACATAGCGACTCCCAAATGCTACCTTGCTTTCTTGGCAGAGAATATTTATTCTGGAGAGCTTATTGATTGGGAAGAAAATAATTCTCTTGTAAATGGACTTATGTATCTCATCTACATTAAGCAAGGAAAGGATATTGTTTATATAGCTAAGGAAGTAACTGTCTTTAATTATATTATAGAACATATGGCAGATGCGATAGATGTTACTGATGATGAGACTTTACTGAATGAAACTATAGAGAAAGCATTGGATTTCATAGATGTAATATTCGGTGAGGAATTTATAGGTAAGGCTAACTCTTCTGATAGTTTAAAGTCGAAGTTTAGAGTGATTCTGCGTGATAGCGAACTTCGAAAGAAAATAACTCAGATAAGTCCCAATAAATTTAATGGTGGCTTTAACTTGGTACTCGTTTATAATGTTATAGGCTTATTTATGGATCAAGGATTGATTAAAGGAAAGTATTCCAAGATAGATAGCGAAATAGCAAAAGCTAACAGACAGTTAAGTCTCAAAGGAAAATTGTTGGAGAGAAGAACGTATATTTCTTGTTGGAACATAGATAATACTTCTGAATTGACGAGAAAAATAATAGACAAGATAATTTCGACATATCTGTGAAAAACTGGAAATTAAATTTCCAAAATCTATATCTGTAAGGGAATTTACGCATCGTAAATCCCCTTATTTTGTTTATAATCAAGTATTTATGCGATTTTCTGTTTTTGGAAATATTCGGGTAAATTCCCACATAGTTTAATTGCAGAAATATGCTAAAAAATAAATGTATCTTTGTAGTAGATTTAATTTTTGGGGGATAAAATAGCTTGTTTTTCCTCTTATGTTCAATCCTTTAAAACAAAAAGTTATGACAAAGGTATATTTGAGAAAGAAATTGGTAGTTCGTAAGAATGTTACAGTTTTGGTAGAGTGTAATGAAGATGTTCTTGACGATGTAGTTGTAAGATGTCGCAAACATTCAGGTGAGGTTAATGTTTACTTCAAAACAGGTGAGGGGCGAAAATTGCGTAAACTAAGAAAATTGACTCCAGAAGAGTCTGCTCAGTTAAAAGCCGAGACTTATGCTGAGAAGGAACCTGAGACGTCAACATCAACAAACACTACTCCTAATATTAATAAGGTGACAATCGTAGATGAAGAACCAAAACGCCAGATTTGTTGGAGAAAGTTTAGAACTGAGATAAGTAAGGTCGGTGGTATTGATGTTTACATGAAGTCTTGTCGTGATAATACCACCATTGAAACAATTCTCTTAAAGTATCCAGACTTTCTGAGAGGTATCAAGCTCTATGAAGAGGGAAGTAAAGGCGTGTGGAAGCTTATTGTTCAAAAAAAGATAGAAACAGTCCGTAATATCTACGAAAGATACTTCATGGACATTAATCAATTCCTTCTCTAATAAAAAAAAGTTGGAGAAAAAATAAACTTTTATCATCGCTTTTATAATAAGCGATGATAATGAAAAATGGGATTTAAAATTTTATGATGTGAATCCTGTATCATTATAATATAATAATGTGTCCAGCAATGGAAGGGTGTAAGATGTCTCCTTTAAGTACATCTTCAAATTTAAACATAAATATGGAAAAAAATACAATTATGCCTGTTGCCCTAATTTCTGACACGACAGGTGAAAGATTGGTATTTGAGTCAAGATGTGAGGCTGCAAAATTTTTAGGTGTAAAATACTCGTATTTAAAACAATACCTTAAGAAAGGACGCGGACATCTCGTGAAGAAAGGCTATTATGTCGAATTGTTGCCTCAAGAGCCAGTAAAAGAAAACGCTTTATTTTAAGCGAAGAGGTTAGAGGTGTCCCTCTAGTTGTACACCTTATTATATATATAGGTTTAAAATGACTTATATAGCAACGCCATCGATACATATTCTTGATGGTGAAAAAATAAAGAGATTTAAATAAAAGCGATTTTGGAGTAGGGTGCACACTCTCCTTAATTGCTTTGAAAAAGTCATAATGAGTTAATTATGAGAATAATAAAGGATAAATTACAGTGTTTAATACAGAATGAAGCTGCAGCAATAAAGGAAGAGCCTAGCACGATGAGACTTTCGTCAGACTCCATAGACAATGAAAAGGAGAATGTTACCAAGTATATGAACTACACAAATAGTTATTTCGCATATCTCCGTATCGGGCAGCAGAGTGGTGCTATCAGATTTTATCCAGATGCCGATACCGCTTATATCGCAACAATAAAAGAAGCAGATTCTCTGCTACAAAAAGGTGCTCTAGGTAGTCGAACATCATTTGTCATTTTAGATAGCAACCAAAATGTTATTTATGATGGTGAGCCTAAAAAGAATGGAAAAATGCATTTTGCAATCTATGACGGCAAGCATATTGAAAAAACGATTTCTATTACAGATATTTATAACACAAAAATAAAAGAAGAGAATAAAACTATGAAACAGATTAAGAATTTAACTAAGACAACAAGTGTGACAAACAATCAAGAGTCTCTTGACAAAAACAAGTATGCAAAAAGAATTAAAGCCAATGCCAAAGACTTTATAGCCAAAGGCATTCTTACTCCTGAAAGTGTCGATTTTCTATGTCTCTCGAAAGAGTCTGCTCATAAAATTGCAAGACTTGTTCAAGAGGCTGCCATTAATAATAAAGGTGCAGAGGACGCTAAATTCACGAAAGCGATTCAAGATGCCTCTTTAGGTATGGTGACCATTACCAAGAAACTCGCTTCTGGAAAAGCAACCGATGAAAAGCATTGTAGTATGCATGATGATTTGCTCTATTGTGTAGCACATTGCAAGTCATACGATTCTTTGCTTGACGGTTCAAAAGGATGGCGAAAGACACCAGGCAAACTTGATTACAATAAATTGGAAGATGCCATTGTCGATATGTACGAAAAAGGACAAGACAAGTTGCTAAAACTGTCGCAGAAACCAAAGGCGAAAATCAAGGCAGATGCAGCTTTGCCAACTTTAGATAGCTCTGTAGTCTATGATGTTCCAAAAGAAAAAAGCAAACAGAACTCTATTGATGCCGTCGTTAAAGCAATCTCTTCTACAATAATGGTTTACATGACGTCTTCAGAAGATACACTCTTCTATTTGCAGATGAAAGGACTCTCTTTGGAGTCTGAAGTGAAGTTTCAAACAAACAATGCCATTTCTGCGAGCTTCAATGGTAAGTCTATCATCTTTAAAACACTCTCAGGAGTTTCAAAGGAGTTGAAAATCAAGACACGAACCGATATTGTTGCACAAAAAAGAGAAGTGCAGGCTATTCTGTCACAACTTATAGTGTGTGCAGCCTTATCTCCTAAGACCCGTGACTTGATAGCAGATATTGTAAATTTTGATACCATTGAGAAGTTTGTAACCACCTCTTTTAATATAGCAGCATAATTACTAACCTAAAAGTCTGAAAACCAAAAGTGTTTTCAGACTTTTCCAAAATATAATACAAAGAAAATGAATAAAAAGATTAAGATGTTTACCCTGTTTAGTGGGTATGATTCCCAAATGATGGGCTTGATAGATGCAGTCAAGAACTTTAAGGATCGCTTTAGTGTTGAACTTATTGGTTGGAGTGACATAAATTCATTAGTTCAACTTGTACATAACCTCGTATTCCCTGAATATGCGAATAGATGTTATCCTGATGTATCTAAAATAAACTGGAGTCAAGTTGAAGACTTTGACATCTTGTTCTATTCCAGTCCATGCCAAAATGCAAGTAGAGCAGGACGGCGTGAAGGTTTTGAGAAAGGTTCGGGTACAGAGTCTTCCTTGATATGGGAGGTAGAAAGAGCGATTTCGTCAAAACGTCCGAAGTGGCTTATCCTTGAAAATGTTGAAGGCTATCTTGATCCAAGAAATGATGATGATTTTAAGAAATGGGCGAGAACAGTTGCGAGTTATGGTTATGTCAGCTACTATAAAGTGCTATGTGCCGCAGACTTTGGCATCCCGCAAAATAGAAAACGTCTCATTATGGTCTCCATGCGTATAGATAATGATGAAAAGACTAATTTCGAATGGCCTAAGACAAAGAAATTAAAGATAAAGCCAGAAGACTTACTTTCTGATGTAGTTGATGATAAATACTATCTAACAGTTGAAGAACAGAACACTTATATCGACATCATTCGTAATGCCGAGGATGGGTATGTTACTTCCGTAAACAAGAATATAGAGCATCCTAGTAAACTGCTTACCTCTCAATTAACTGAATGTATTTCACGCTTTATTTATCCTTTATGTTCAAATGGTACAATACAAACCTTGATGACTACTACCGGTGGAACTAGTTTGATAAATATGACCGGTTGTCGAAGAGAACGTTCTGCTTGTGTCATAGAAGTGTGGAGAGGTGATAAGCATATAGTTCCTGCAGTCTTAGAAAATGCGAAGCCTTCTAAGCAAACAGTAAAAGCACTAAGAGCATGTTCTAATAGAGATAAGTTTCTTTCAGTTGTTGATAGTCTCAAAGAAGGACAATATATGAGAATCAGAAGACTTACCCCAGAAGAATGTCTCAGATTTATGGGTGTTGAAGAGTTATATCTCAACAGAATCTTGCGACCATACGAGACTTTATCTAAAGAAGGTTACACAAAAGAACAAATAGCGAAACTTATGTTTATAAATGGCCGTCATCGTAAGACTTCTGACTATTCTCTATATTGGCGAGCCGGAAACTCCATTGTCGTGCAGGTCTTGTCCGCAGTCTTTACTGCAATAATCAAGCAGTATCCAGATTCATTCGGAGAATTTGCCTGTATGTCTCTTAAAGAGTGAAAAACTGCCACGAAAAAAGAGTATCAACGTCGATATTATGCCAGTCATAAGAAAGAACTACAACGCAAGAGCCGTGAGTATCACAGACGGCTAAGAGTGAATAAAAATAAGTGATTGTGGAAAATGTTTGCAAAGTTTTCTACATAAAAAAGGTTAATTTAATCAGTGGTGTGTTACGCATATCGCTGATTTTTTGTATTTTTGCACCATTAAAGAAAGAAAACGATATGGCAGAAATAGCAAACCGTATATACGAGACAAGTGAAGGGCAGATTCTCTTCATCTCAGACTTCTCGGACATCAATGATAATGAGAAGGTGGTAAGTCGTGCACTTTCTGTAGAAGAAAAAAAGGGAAATATAGTTCGATTAGCTAATGGGGTTTATCTTCGCCCTAAGAATACCCGATTTGGGATAGTCTATCCATCAATAGATGAAATGGTGATGGCTATAGCCCAGCGAGATAAGGTACAAATACAACCTTCAGGAGTTACAGCGCTCAACAAACTTGGACTCTCAACACAGGTGCCTACAAAATATACTTATCTGACATCGGGAAGTGGAAGAGTCTTGACTCTTGGAAATCGGACTATAGAGTTGAAGAGAAGTGTTCCTAAGAACTTTGCTTTTCAGACAGTGTTGGCAGCGCTTCTTGTACAAGCTCTTAGAACATTAGGACAAAAGAATGTAGGTAATCAAGAACTCTCTACCATAAGAAAATTGGTCAATGAAGAGGAACATAAAGACTTGTTTGTACAAGACCTTACTCTCATGCCAGTATGGATGAGAAAGCTGATAACTGATATAATAGATAAAAACGAGCATTATGACACTTTGGTTAAATCACACAATAGATGAACGAATAGCAATGTTGCAACGTGCGGAAGAGAAGTTTCGTATTAATCAGGTTGCAATTGAAAAGGACTGGTGGGTAACTGTGGTGCTCAACGCTCTTTTCAAATGTTCATGTGCAGATCAACTCATCTTTAAGGGAGGTACAAGTCTCAGTAAAGGATGGAATTTGATAGAAAGATTCAGTGAGGATATAGACTTATCTGTAAGCCATGAATTCTTCGGTATAGAGAAGACGACAAAGAATCAGCGTGAAAAACTTCGCAAGAAGGCACGTAGGTATTTTCTTGATACAGTTTCAGCAGAGTTGGATGAAAATCTAAAGAAACTTGGTGTGGAAGGATACCATATAGAAAATGTAGTAGAGGAAATTGATGAGGATGGTAAGGCAAGTCCCGTTGCAAGTGATAAGGATCCGTCTGTCATTCTCGTTCATTATGAGTCTATGCTTGGTCATACGATTGAGTATATTCCGCCAAGAGTAAAGATAGAGATTAGTTGCTTGTCTATGAACGAGCCTACGGAAGACCGTTTGATTTCATCATATATTGAGCAGACTTTCCCTGGAGAAGATGCGGCGGCTACAGCTACTATCAGGACAGTTGTACCTACACGAACATTCCTGGAGAAAGCATTCTTGCTATGTGAGGAGTTTCAGAAACAGACTCCTCGTTATGTCCGAATGTCTAGGCATCTTTATGATCTAGAACGCTTGATGGATACAGAATTTGGCAAACAAGCCCTGCAGAATATGGACTTGTATGAGCGTATTGTTAAGCATCGTTCCATATACTATGCTGTAGGGTATGTAGATTATTCTAAGTTGATGCCGAGTGAGATTGATTTCGTTCCTAAGCAAGAGCTGATGAAGGATTGGGAGGGTGATTATGCAGAGATGTGTAACCATTTTATCTATGGTCAGACTTTATCTTTCGAAAAACTTTTAGAGCGAATCAAGGAGTTGCAAGATAGGTTTAGAAAAGCCTTTTAGCGACTTTTACTCCTTAATAAAATGTTCACTATAAAAGTTGGAAGACTATAAGCGCTTGGTATTCAGCCCTAATATTCCTCTGGAATGACGACGAATATTAAAAGTCGATGATAGGGCTGTTCTCTACACGGAGAACAGCCTTTTTCATCTTCTTTCTGTTACATTTTCATCTCATATCTGCCCGGATGTTTCCTCAATCATCACCTTATATATAATATTCAGCGATAATTTACGTTATTACATTGTGTTAAGACGAATCATCATATTATGTTTTTTGCTGGCAGGCGTGCTCTGTACGAGAGCACAGTATGATCCATCCTTCAGTCATTATTTCGACATGGAGTCATCCTTCAATCCTGCAGCAGTGGGTAAGCAGGCTAAACTGAATGTTACGGCTGCTTACGCTCTTGATATGGCTGGATTCGAACACAATCCCCGTACGATGTATCTGGCGGCAGATATGCCTTTCCAGCTTTTCAATCATCAGCAGGGTGTGGGCGTTTCGCTGATGAATGACCAGATTGGTCTCTTTACCCACCAGCGTCTTAGCCTGCAGTATGCCTATAAAAAGAAGATATGGGGAGGAATGATGAGTATCGGATTGCAGGGCGGTATGCTGAGTGAGAGTTTTGATGGCAGCAAGGTGGATGCTGGGGAATCGGGCGACCCTGCTTTTGCTACGACAAATGTAGAGGGAAGCGGAATGGATTTTGCCTTGGGTCTCTATTTTATTCATCGTAATTGGAATGTTGGGCTTTCAGGGCAGCATCTTACTTCTCCGACGATCAATCTGGGTGATTCAAATGAATTTGAGATTGATGCAACGTATTATTTGACTGGTGGATACAATATTCAACTGAGAAATCCGTTTTTATCTATAAGGTCATCTGCTCTAGTCAGGTATGATGGCACGGCATGGCGAGGCGATGTTACCGGGCGGCTGGTATATCAGCACGAGGGAAAGCATTTGTATGGTGGACTCACCTACAGTCCTGATCATTCAGTGACCTTTCTATTGGGAGGTACTTTTCATGGGGTGATACTTGGGTACAGTTATGAGTGCTATACTTCGAAGTTGAATGCTGGCAATGGTAGCCATGAACTCTTCATCGGATACCAGACTGAGATCAGTCTTGCCAAAAAAGGAAAGAACAAACATCAAAGTGTTAGAATACTATAGTATATCATCAAGAATATGAATTTTGAAATGAAGAAAATATTAGGGCTCTTCTGCTCACTTGTAGCACTGCTCTCCCTGAGTGGCTGTTTCAGCGCCAAATCTACTTCCATGGCAGGTAGAGGAGGAGAAGTTGTGGGCGTAAGCGGAAGAGGGTTCGTGGAGCCTACACCTTACGGAATGGTAAAGGTGAATCGTGGTTTCCTGAAGATGGGTCTTGAGACTCAGGATTCGCTATGGGGTGCCAAGACTCCCCGTAAGGATGTTTCCGTAGATGGTTTCTGGATGGATGATACTGAGATTACGAACTCTGAGTACAAGCAGTTTGTTGCTTATGTACGCGATTCCATCCTTCGTACCCGTCTTGCCGATCCTGCCTATGCCGGTGATGAGACCTATATGATTACCGAAGACAAGAATGGCGACCCGGTTCCTCCGCAGGTTAACTGGAAGAAGCCTTTGCCAAGAAAGCCGAATGAGGATGAACTGCGTGCGATAGAAAGTCTCTACAATGTGAATCCGGTGACCGGTGAGAAGCTGATTGATTGGCGCCAGCTCAACTATAAGTATGAAATCTATGATTACACAGCAGCTGCCCTTCGCCGTAACCGAATCAATCCGCAGGAGCGCAGTCTGAATACAGATATCCAGATAAATCCTGATGAGGTGGTGATGATTTCGAAGGATACCGCTTATTATGATGATGAGGGTAGAGTGGTGAGAGAGACCATCAACCGCCCGTTGAGCGGTCCGTGGGATTTCCTCAATACTTATATCGTGAATATCTATCCGGATACAACTTGCTGGGTGAATGATTTCCGCAATTCAGATAATGAAGCTTATCTGAGAAGCTATTTCAGTAATCCAGCCTACAACGACTATCCTGTTGTGGGTGTTACCTGGGAGCAGGCGAATGCCTTCTGTGCCTGGCGTACCGACTACCTTCTGAAAGGTTTGGGACCGGAGGCAAGATTTGTGCAGCGTTACCGTCTGCCAACTGAGGCAGAATGGGAGTTTGCTGCCAGAGGAAAGAATCAGAGTGAGTTCCCTTGGGACAATGCTGACGTAAAGAATGGAGATGGATGTTTCTATGCCAACTTCAAGCCAGATAGGGGTAACTATACCAAGGATGGTAACCTGATAACGAGTAAGGTGGGTATTTATTCACCCAACTCGAACGGGCTCTATGATATGGCTGGTAATGTGGCTGAATGGACCAGTACCGTTTATACCGAGGCAGGAGTGGATGCGATGAATGATCTGAATCCTGACCTGAAATACAATGCAGCCAAGGAAGATCCTTACCGGTTGAAGAAAAAGAGTGTAAGAGGTGGTTCCTGGAAAGACCCGGAATCTTTTATCCGCTCGGCATGGCGCTCTTGGGAATACCAGAACCAGCCACGCTCATATATCGGATTCCGCTGCGTAAGAAGTCTGGCTACCACATCGAGTGCCAAGCAGAAACCATCAAGAAATAAGAATAGGAGATAATCAAAATGGGTGACTATAGTAAATATAATATTGTATATCGTCTGCAGAAGTGGATGGATAGTGTTCCGGGACAGACTTTCCTGAACTATGCATATAGTTGGGGTGCGAGTATCGTTATTGCAGGTACTCTCTTCACGTTGACGCATCTTCCCGGAGCCAAACTGATGATCTTCCTGGGAATGGGCACTGAGATTATCGTGTTCTTCCTGTCTGCTTTCGACCGTCCTTTCGATAAGACTGCTGATGGCAGAGAGCTTCCTACTCATGTAACGGAGGAATATCTGGAGACGGGTAAGGTAGAATACCAGGACAAGAATGTGGCTGCTTCTACCATAGGAGCATCTTCTTCTCCAATTGCTGGTGTTGCCAACCAGGCTTCCCCAATAGTTCAGCCGGATGCCTTGGCAGAAATGCAGGTAGCTTCTGAGGAAATGCAGAAAGTGCAGAGCAGCTATGTGGATGAACTGAAGAATCTGGTAGATACCCTTGGCAAGGTTAATGAGCAGAGCTCCCGCCTGACTCGTGACAGTGAGGAGATGGAAAACCTGAACCGCACACTTACCGGTATTACCAAGGTTTATGAGATGCAGTTGAAAAGTGCCAGTCAGCAGATTGGTACCATCGACCAGATCAATGAACAGACCCGGAAGATGGCTCAGCAGATAGAGCAACTGAACAGCATTTATGCACGTATGATTGCAGCGATGACCGCAAACTTAAAAGAAAAATAAATGGCAATAAAGAAAAGACCGATTTCACCACGCCAGAAGATGATCAATCTGATGTATGTCGTCTTGATGGCTATGTTGGCACTGAATACTCCTACTGAAGAGGAGCTCGGTGTCAAGGGAAAGTCGTTGGTGGAGAAGGTGAAGAGAAGCTTGCAGGATGAACCGCGGAAGGGCGATGAGAAGAAGGATGTGAAACTCGTGGAACTGAATGTGAGTGAGATGAATGCCTTCGTGATTCCAGAAAAGACGACCCTTTATGCGGGTGAGCGATTCAACTCACAGGTGGTGATGGCGGCTATAGACAGTACCCAGCGCCCTGAAATCTATGTCAATGGCAGTCGGCTTCAGGCTGCTGATGGTAGATATAGCTTTACGGCTAGTGGGGTCGGAGAACATCAGTTTAATGGCTATATTCTGATGAAAGGAAAGGATGGTGAGGAAATCCGTCGTAACTTCAGTCAGAAATATACCGTATTGCCTGTTCCGAATTCTGCTACAGTGGCAGCTGACCTGATGAATGTGCTTTATGCAGGTTATGCCAATCCTATCAGTATCAGTGTGCCAGGTGTTCCGGCTAATGCCATCTCAGCCTCTATGAGTGGTGGCTCGTTCGTATCAAAAGGCAATGGTCATTTCGTGGCGACTCCATCTGCCGTTGGCAGGGATGTTACCATTCATGTAACGGCAAGAGATAAAGGACAGGTTCGCTCGCTGCCGCCTTTTGTTTTCCATGTCAGAAAATTGCCAGATCCTACCGCTTATATCGCAATGGGAACAGACAGATTCAGAGGTGGCGGTTTGGCAAAGGCCAATCTGATGGGTGCCACGGGCATTCATGCAGCCATCGACGATGGACTTCTGGATATTCCTTTCAAGGTAGTAGGTTTCGAAACCGTCTTCTTCGACAATATGGGTAATGCCATTCCGCTGGCTTCTGCTGGAGCCAGTTTCTCGGCCAGACAGCGTGAGGAGTTTAGAAAGCTGTATCGCAACCGTCGTTTCTACCTCTCTCATATCAGAGCTGTAGGTCCCGACGGCATCATGCGAACCCTGCCTTCGGCAATGGAAGTTATCGTAAAGTAATAACGGAGTTTTCAAATTTAAAAATCAAAGTCAATGAAAAAGATATTGTTCTTGTTCCTGCTCTTGGGAATGGTGCAGGGCATCTGGGCACAACCTGAGGCCCGCAGGCAGGCGGCAGCACAGAAGAAAGCTGCGCAGCAGAATGGCGATACTCCAACCCTGCGTGCGCAGATCTCCTTTCCTACTGCTCTCCCGATGGATGAGGACGTGGTTTGGAGAAGAGATATCTACCGTGAACTGGATCTCAACAATGAAGCCAATGCTGCGCTCTATTATCCTGTAGAGCCGAAGGGAAATCAGATGAATCTCTTTACCACCATCTTCAGATTGATGATGACGGGAAAGATTACCGTATTCCAATATCGCATGGATGGTAATGAAAGTTTTGCCGCTGCCGACCGGGTGGATCCGAAGTCTTTCCTGGATAACTATCATATCTACTACGAGAAGCAGGCAAATGGTAGAATCAAGTTAGACAACAGCGATATCCCTTCGCGTGAGGTGAAATCGTATTATATCAAGGAGAGCAGTTTTTTCGACCAGCGTTCTGCTACCTTCCATACCAAGGTGTTGGCGCTTTGCCCTATCATGACCCGTGAGGATGATTTTGGAGATGGTGGAACCAAGTATCCCCTCTTTTGGGTGAAATATGATGATCTGGCTCCTTATCTTACCCGCCAGCAGGTGATGACTAGCAATCTGAACAATGTCGTGGTGATGAGCATTGATGATTACTTTGCCAGAAATCAATATAAGGGTAAGATTTACAAGACTAACAATCTGTTGGGACAAACCCTTTCTCAATACTGTACCACGGATTCTGCCATGGCAAAGGAGCAGAAACGCATCGAGGCAGAACTGGTTGCCTTTGAGAAGAATATCTGGGGTAATCAGGCACGAAAGGATTCACTGGACAGCATTGCCAATGCAGCAAAGGATGTAAAGGGAAGTGTAAGGAAGATTCGCCGAAGCACAGGATTGCGTGGCGCATCTGCCAACACCGGCAAGGTTTCCCGTGTCAAGTCAAAGCAGGCTAAAAACAGAACCTCTTCTGCCAGCGGTTCGGCTAGAGTCACGGTGAGAAGAGAGCGCCATTAAGTAAAAGAGATGTTGTATTCAACATATAGTGTGAACATATTGAATTAGTAACAATTAAAAAAGGTAAGAAAATGAAGAAGATTTTATCACTTGTATTCATGGTAGCAGCAATGATGTATGCTACTAGCGCAAACGCACAGGTTAAGTTCGGTTTGAAGGGTGGTTTGAACGTGACAAGCATGTCTTTCAGCGAGGATGTATTTGATGCTTCCAACAAGACTGGTTTCTTTGTTGGTCCTATGGTGAAGGTTACTGTACCTATCGTAGGCTTGAGCTTCGATGCTGCAGCTTTGTACGACCAGAAAGAGGCTGACGTTAAGTATAATATTGATGATGAATTTGGAAAGACTAATGTGAAGCAGCAGTCTATCAACATTCCTGTCAACGTTCGTTATGGTTTTGGCTTGAGCAGCCTGGCTAACGTTTTCCTTTTTGCTGGTCCACAGTGGGGATTCAATGTGGGTGACAAGAACTTTGATTTGGAAAAGGTGGGCAACTACTCTTTGAAGAAGTCAAACTTCAGCGTAAACGTAGGTGCTGGTGTAACCTTGCTGAACCATCTTCAGGTATCAGCCAACTACAATATCGCTTGCGGCAAGTCTGCTGATGCCAGCTTCTCTAAGGCCCGTGATGCAGTTACAAATGCAGGAAAGGACAAGAGCCGTAACAACTCTTGGCAGATTGCACTCGGCTACTGGTTCTAAGCTACTGTAGCCAGTATCTCTCCGAGTAGATACATTAAAATATATAAAAGCAGGTACCTGATGATGGGTATCTGCTTTTTTTTTGCTATCTTTGCAGAACGAATGTTTGGAAAGAATAGTTGGGTAGCTGTTTCATACGATAAACATTCTGAAGAATTAGAAGATAGAAACAATGAGATATGTAGATGTGATATTGCCTCTTCCGCTCGACGGCACCTTTACTTATTCTGTCCCCGAAGGGATGGAAGAGAAAGTCGTGGCTGGTATGCGCGTGCTTGTTCCCTTAGGAAAAAGCAAGAAATATATTGCCATGGTAGCGGATGTACATTCCGAAAAGCCGGATTTCAACTGTAAGCCGATAGAGGGTGTTCTTGATTCCTATCCCTCTCTTCTTCCCCAGCAATATCGCCTTTGGCAATGGATCAGCGATTACTATATGTCACCTCTTGGCGATGTATATAATGCAGCCATGCCTGCCGGAATGAAATCTACAGAGAAATTCAAGCCCAAGATGGAACTCTATGTGGAGTTGGCTAGCAGTTATCGCAATGAACAGGCTCTGCACGTGGCGCTCAATATGGTGCAGCGTGCCCTGAAGCAATCGAAGACTTTGACCACCTTCCTGGCTCTTTCTCATTGGGACAGTCTGGAGGGAGATACGCCTAGAGAAGGTATCAAGAAGGTGACGAAGGAAGAGCTGATGAACGAGGCACGATGCACGGCAGCTGTGGTCAAGGCGCTCATCGACAGAGGCATCCTCTTTACCTACGAGTTGGAAGTGGGTAGATTGAATACGGCTGGAGAATCGCATCTAGACCAGATCAAGCCCTTGTCTATGCCGCAGCAGGATGCTTACAATCAGATACTGATGCAGATGCTGAAGAAAAACGTAGTGCTCCTGCATGGTGTAACTTCCAGCGGAAAGACGGAAATCTATATCCATCTCGTCAGAAAAGCCATTGAGGAACACAGGCAGGTGCTTTATCTGCTGCCCGAAATCGCCCTGACGGTTCAGATAATGGAGCGACTACACAAAGTCTTTGGCGACCGGCTCGGTATCTATCATTCTAAATATAGTGATGCAGAGCGCGTCGAAATCTGGCAGAAACAACTCTCCGGACATCCCTATGATGTTATCCTGGGAGCAAGAAGTGCAGTCTTTCTGCCTTTCCAGAAACTGGGACTTGTCATCATCGACGAAGAGCACGAGACCTCTTTCAAGCAGCAGGATCCGGCTCCACGCTATCATGCCCGCAGTGCAGCCATCGTGCTTGCCAACATGTATCCGGAGGCAAAGGTGCTTCTGGGAACGGCTACGCCTTCGATGGAAAGCTATTACAATGCCCGGCAGGGTAAGTATGGATTGGTAGAACTGAAGACCCGATACAAGGATATTCAGTTGCCTGAGATACAGGTGGTGGATGTGAAAGACCTCCGCCATCGCAAGATGATGACGGGTGTTTATTCGCCTGTGCTTCTGGCGGCGGTAAAAGAAGCCCTGAAGAATGGAGAGCAGGCTATCCTCTTCCAGAACCGAAGGGGATTTGCACCGATGATAGAATGTAAGGTGTGTGGATGGGTGCCGAAATGCAAGAACTGTGATGTTTCGCTTACCCTGCATAAGAGTATCAATCTCCTTACCTGCCATTATTGCGGTTATACTTATCCGGTTCCTACAGAATGTCCTAACTGTGGCAGTACTGAGTTGATGGGCAGGGGTATCGGAACAGAGCGCATCGAAGACCAGATTTCCGAGATCTTTCCTGAAGCCCGCATCGCCCGAATGGACTTAGATACAACCCGTACCCGAAATGCCTATGAGCGACTGATCTCCGATTTCTCTTCGGGAAAGACAAATCTTCTGATTGGTACGCAGATGATATCAAAGGGCTTGGATTTCGATAAAGTGAGTGTAGTAGGTATCTTGAATGCTGATTCAATGCTCAACTATCCTGATTTCCGTGCTTACGAGCATGCTTTCATGATGATGGCGCAGGTGAGTGGAAGAGCCGGAAGAAAGGGCAAACGGGGACTCGTGATTCTGCAGACAAAGAATCCGACACTGCCTATCATCAGTCAGGTAGTACACAATGACTATGATTCTCTTTTCAAGGGAATCCTGGAGGAGAGAAGAATGTTTCATTATCCGCCTTTCTTCCATCTTATCAATGTGTTCCTGAAGCACAAGCACGAAAAGATCTGCCAACAGGCTAGTCTGGAATTGGGCAAGACGCTGAGAGGATGGTTTGGTGAACGCGTACTCGGACCGGATAAGCCGGCTGTAGCACGTGTAAAGACAATGAATATCCGCAAGATTGTCATCAAGCTGGAGAATGGTATCGACCAGAAGAAGGTGCGCGAATATCTGAAGTATGCACAGCAGATAATGGCAAAAGATCCGAGGTATGGAGCTTTGCAGATATATTATGATGTGGACCCGATGTAGGTAAAGTAGTCATGTCGGAATCCTCTGTGTGAGATAAAAAAGAAAGGCTATCCCAATCTTAACGAGAGGGATAGCCTTTTTGAATGTTTGTAGTTATGTGTCTTGTCGTCTTATCTGATAGTTTGATAAACATAAGTCTAATTCGGCTTTTTCAACCATCTAATTCGGCTTTTTCAACACTGTGATTAGAAGTTGATGTCAAGACCTACTGCGAACACATTGTTGTTACGTGTGTAATCAGAGCTGTAGGTCTTTCCTATTTGTTCTACATTCTCTGAAGTCTTCTTGTGCTGATAGAAGGTGTGGAAGTAAGCCACGTTCAGATCCATCTTCTTATTGATGTGATAAACACCACCGAAAGCTACAGAGTTTGAACTGACAATGAATGATTTGTCGTCCATGTATCTTTTTGAAGCTGGTGTGTCAAGGTTCTCATCAGGCAAACCATAGTTGGTATTCTGCCAGCCAGTACTCAAGGTAATCTTCTTGTTTACATCTACCTCGACACCTGCGTTGTACTCCAATGTACCACGGTTCAACTTCTCTTGTCGGTTGTTGTAAGATGTAGCGTGCTTGTCATCGAACCAGTGGAAACCTACGTTTACTCTAACTGCATCGACAGGGCTATAGCCAACACCGAGTGCCAGATATGCAGGAATATCACCTGCAATCTTCTTGCCATCTTCGTATTCGCCGATAGCCTCTTCGAGCTTGGTGTCGAACTCGGTCTTCAAGCCAGCCATTGTCTTTACTACATCACCGTTAGTTAAAACTGCTTTAGTAGTATTTGTTGCAGTGGCTAGAGCATTTTCTGGAGTCATACCCTTTTTAGTGAATACCTCTGTCAAAGTTCCAACCATCTGTCTAGACAAGTTGTCTGGGAGAGCACTGATACTAGGAGCCTGATTTACAGACTTGTTCTTCAAACGTATGCGAGTCTTGAACTCATATTTTGCAGAGAAGTTCCACTTGCCTGTCTTGAAGTCTACACCGATGATAGGAGTAAAGCCGATGCCGCTCTGGTCACAGCTCAATTCAATGTTGGCTGCATTTTCCTTGTTAGGGTCGAGTACCTTGTAAAGAGGCATGTTGCCTACCTTGATGTTTTCTACATATCCATAGTAGTTTGTTGAAGCATAGACGCCACGTACGCCTGCAAATGCGCTGAAGTTGTCGCTGAATTTATATGCAGCACCTACAGAGAGACCATAATAGTACTGACGGCCATGCATATAGCTGTTGTAACTATATTCGCCTTTCTGACCGAAAGCTTGGTCGGTTGTAAACATTTGCATTCCTGGCTGGCCAAGTGTATTACCCAATACGTTGTCAACAGTTCTTGCCAAACCGCAAGCTGCCAAAGCTGTCTCGGCTACAATCTTCTCGAAGGAACCCAGTCCATCGTCGAAAGTACACTTACCACCGCCACCGGTGAGGGCGAAACTAGCCTGGAGTGACCATCTGCCTTTATTGTAAGCATACTGGAATGAAGGGATGACAGGCGCAAAAGCCTCACCCTTGAAAGTACGAGGAGTAATCGGATTGTTCACATTGTTAGTGAACAGAGCATAATCATTTTCAATGCTACGTGTCTGGTAAGCCAACTGCCAGTTGATGGCAAGATGGTGACCTTCACCCATGAATACAACACCGGCTGGATTGTAGTAAACGCCGTCGATACCAATTGAAGCCTCACGGCTCATCATTCTATTGAATGCAACATGCTGATTGGTGTTAGTGAGCAAACCACCTGCCAAAGAAGGTGTTGCACAGGCCATCGCAATGGCCAAACTAACTAATTTTAGTTTCTTCATCTTAATAATATTAAATAAAAACGTCCGCAAAGGTAACTATAATGTTCTATTTATCCATAATGGTAATTTTATATTTAAAGTATATTAACGCAAATAGCCCGAGAATCTGCACAAAACTTAAAGACTGTGCAAATTCTCGGGCTATTTGATAGCTTTATTTGTATGTTTCGATACCTTGAAAAATCAGCTGTTTTCAAGACTTTTGAACGTCGGTTTCAGCTTGAGGAGCTTCTTCCTCTTTTTTTTATGCTTTGATTCTCCTTCACATTCATGTGAGGATAGGAGATGCGGGTATGATAAATCGCCTTCAGACGATCGATAAGCACCAGCTTGGCAAGTGCAATGTCACGGAAGGTAATCGGGCATTCCTTGAAGAATCCATCTGCCACCTGTCCATCGATGAGCTTGTTTACCAGATTACTGATGCTTTCTTCCGTATATTCATTCAGTGAGCGGGAAGCTGCTTCTACTGTATCCGCCATCATCAGGATTGCCTGCTCTCGGGTAAACGGATTCGGTCCCGGATATTGGAACAGTGACTTATCTACTACTTCCGTAGGATGGGCATTGCAATAGTTTACATAGAAGAATTTGGCAATACCTGTACCGTGGTGAGTAGTGATGAAGTCCTTGATAATACCCGGCAAACCTACCTTTTCTGCCATCTTCAGTCCTTCTGTTACGTGACTGATGATGATCTGGGCACTTTCCAGATCACTCAGCTGGTCGTGTGGATTCACTCCTGCCTGGTTCTCCGTAAAGAATACGGGGTTTGTCATCTTGCCGATATCGTGATAGAGTGCTCCGGTACGTACCAGCAGACTGTTTGCCTCGATACGGTTGGCTATCTCCGCTGCCAGATTACCTACGGTGATGGAGTGCTGGAATGTACCAGGAGCAATCTCGCTCAGGTTGCGCAGCAGCCCCTTGTTGGTGTTGGACAACTCGAAGAGTGTGACATTAGAGGTGAAACCAAACGTCTTCTCGATGATGTACATCAGTGGATAGGCGAGCAGCAGGAAAATTCCATTGATGGTGGAATAGGTGTACATGCTGCGGTCGATATTGAACACCTGATTGTCTTGCATCAACTGGAGGGCCACATATACCACGGTAGTACTGATGGCAACCAGGAGGGCAGTGAAGAATATCTGCGAGCGCTTGGATAATTCGCGCAGGCTGTAAATCGCAACCAAGCCGGAAACCAGCTGCACGATGATGAATTCATATTGGTATTTCACAGCTGCCGCACAGATGAGAATCATCGTGGCATGCGTGATGAAAGCCGTTCGTGAATCCATAAAGACGCGCACAAAGATAGGTGCCATGGCAAATGGGATGATATATACGCTGAAGAAATTGTGCTTCATGATGAGTGACACAAAGATTGGGAACAGCGTAATCATCGCATAGAGCATGGTGATGCTGCGTGGCTTGTCGAAGTAGTCTTTGCGGAAGAGCGTGAGATAGAAGGTAAACATCATCACGAGAATCAGCACGAAGAGTGCCTGCCCGATGATGGTAGTGGTAAGCTCGTCCTCAGTAGAACTTCGGCGCTTAGTCTCCTTGTCGAAAGAGGTAAGCACTCGGTAAGTATAATCATTGATTACTTCGCCTCGGTCGATGATTTTCTGTCCACTCATCACCATACCGCTGGCCAGCGGTATGCTGCTCAGCAAGTCTGTTCGCTCTGCCTCCGAGCGTTCCTTATCATATATAAGGTTGGGTTCCACATAGTCGTTGAGATTGCAGCGGGAGAGAATCTGCCGCTGTGCCGATATCTTCTCATCAAAGAAGATGTGCTCATAGGCGGCAATGGTAGAGTAGAAGTTACCGATAGGAAAGCTCTTGGCGTTCTTGCCGCTGATGATGCGTATCATACTGGTAGAATCCTTGTAGATACGGTTATATTCAGGCGTGCTGACAATGCCCGTCTGATAAACCTGCTTCAGCTGGTTGGCTATGAGTTCCACGTATTCCTTCGGAAGTCCTGGAATGCCCTGGCTGAAGTCGTGGAGAAAACGCTTGATCTGTTCATTGCCGACATTGGAATTCACTGTGTAGTACGGCTGGAACTGCCGCAGCAGCGAATCCTGCTCGTGCTTGATGGCTTCATCGGTCTTGTAGATCGGGAAATCGAAGGTGGCAATCACAGAACCGTACATCCAAGGTTTTCCCACATCGTAACGGAACTGTCTGCCCTCATTGCGTGGCAAAAACCAGACAATGATGGCAACTGTAAAGATAACGAGAATGGTCTTGGTGATCAGATTGCGCCAATAATTCTCCTCGAGATTGTTGAATATACTCATGTTTGTTACGTTTTATGGTTTGTGACGTTTTTGGGCTAAAAAACTGCTCATTTTCCCAAATATTGAGCAAAAAATCAGCATTTCTCCCATTAATTCCTTTTTACAGTGCGAAAATACGAAAAAAAACTATTATAATCGCAAAAAAAACTGTAAATTTGCAGAAAAATTCAAAAATAGCTATAAAATAAGACATGGCAGATAGAAAAGTAAGAGTGCGTTTTGCCCCAAGTCCAACGGGAGCACTGCACATTGGTGGTGTCCGTACCGCCCTTTATAATTATTTGTTTGCTCGCCAGCATGGTGGTGAGCTTGTGTTCCGTATCGAGGATACAGACTCTCATCGTTTCGTACCAGGAGCCGAGGAATATATCCTGGAATCTTTCAAGTGGCTCGGTATCCAGTTTGATGAGGGTGTGAGTTTCGGTGGCGAGCATGGTCCTTATCGCCAGAGCGAGCGTCGTGATATCTATAAGAAATATGTACAGCAGCTTTTGGACAATGGTAAGGCATATATCGCTTTCGATACTCCAGAGGAGCTGGAAGCTAAGCGTGCTGAGATACAGAATTTCCAGTACGATGCCCATACCCGTATGCAGATGCGCAACTCTTTGACGCTTTCTAAGGAGGAGGTAGATCAGCTCATCGCCGACGGCAAGCAATACACCGTTCGTTTCAAGATTGAACCAGGACAGGAGATTCATGTCAACGATATGATTCGTGGCGACGTGAAGGTGATGAGCGATATCCTGGACGACAAGGTGCTCTATAAGAGTGCTGATGAATTGCCAACTTATCACTTGGCAAACATCGTGGACGACCACTTGATGGAAATCTCTCACGTGATTCGTGGTGAGGAATGGTTGCCTAGTGCACCATTGCACGTTCTCCTTTATCAGGCTTTCGGTTGGGAGGATACTATGCCTCGCTTCGCACACCTTCCTTTGCTTCTCAAGCCAGAGGGCAAGGGTAAGTTGAGCAAGCGCGATGGTGACCGCCTCGGTTTCCCTGTATTCCCATTGGAGTGGCATGACCCTAAGACCGGTGAGGTTTCTTCTGGTTATCGTGAGAGTGGCTACTTCCCAGAGGCTGTAGTCAACTTCCTGGCGCTCCTCGGCTGGAACCCTGGTACGGAGCAGGAAATCTTCTCTCTCGATGAGTTGGTGAAGGCTTTCGATATCTCCCGCTGTTCCAAGGCTGGTGCCAAGTTCGACTTCAAGAAGGGCATCTGGTTCAACCATGAGTACATTCTCATGAAGAGTGATGATGAGATTGCCAACCTCTTTGCACCTATCGTGGCTAATAATGGTGTAGAGGAGACTTTGGATAGAGTAAAGCAGGTGGTACACATGATGAAGGACCGTGTGAACTTCGTCTATGAGTTGTGGCCATTGTGCTCATTCTTCTTTATTCCTCCTACAGAGTATGATGCCAAGACTGCCAAGAAGCGCTGGAAGGAGTACTCTGCTCAGCAGATGACTGAACTCGCTGAGGTTCTCGAGGGCATCGAGGACTTCTCTATCGAGGGTCAGGAGCCTGTCGTATTGAAGTGGGTAGAGGACAAGGGCTATAAGCTCGGTGATGTAATGAATGCCTTCCGCCTGACTCTCGTAGGAGAGGGCAAGGGTCCAGGTATGTTCGACATCTCTGCCTTCCTCGGTAAGGAGGAGACTTTGCGTCGCCTTCGCAAGGCTATCGAAGTTTTGGGTTAATTCACAATAAACATCTCTCTGAGGAACTTTTGCCGTCGGGCTGAATGTTCCTCAGAGAGTTCACGTATTTATAGATACTAACCAATAAAAGTAATATCATGATCTATAATATCGTAATATATTTCGTCCTATTGGGCATAGCCATCGCCAGTCTGTTTAATGAAAAGGTACGCAAGATGTGGCGTGGCGAGCGTGAGGCTTTCAAGATATTGAAGCAGAAGGTGGATCCTAATGCTAAGTACATCTGGTTTCATGCAGCATCGCTCGGCGAGTTTGAGCAGGGACGTCCATTGATGGAGCAAATCCGCAAGGATTATCCTCAGTATAAGATTTTGCTCACCTTTTATTCTCCTTCGGGTTATGAGGTGCGCAAGAACTATGAGGGTGCCGACATTATCTGCTATATGCCAGTGGATACCCGTCTGAATGCCATCCGTTTCCTTCGCCTGGTACGCCCTGTGATGGCTTTTTTCATCAAGTATGAGTTCTGGTCTAATTTTCTTCATATCCTGAAGCATCGCAATATTCCTACCTATAGTGTGAGCAGTATCTTCCGCGAGGATCAGGTGTTCTTCAAGTGGTATGGCAGGAGTTATGCAAATGTACTGAAGTGTTTTACCCGTATCTTCGTGCAGAATGAGGAAAGCAAACGATTGCTCGAAAGCATCGGCATCAAGGATGTGGATGTGGTAGGAGATACCCGTTTCGACCGTGTACTCCAGATTAAGCAGGCGGCTAAACATCTGCCTATCTGCGAGGCTTTCAGAAGTGGGGTGGCTGGTTCTGATTCTGCTGCGTCTTCTGAGAAAGCATCTCATCCAGACTACAAGGTCTTCGTGGCTGGTAGTTCATGGCCTCCAGATGAGGAAATCTTTATCCGTTTCTTCAATGAGCATAAGGATTGGCGACTGCTGATTGCTCCTCATGTGATTGCTGAGGAACATCTGAAGCTGATTCTTTCTCTCTTGAAGGATAAGAAGGTGGTACGCTATACGCAGACTACCCCTGAGGAGGCAGCCAAGGCTGATGTGCTGATTATCGATTGCTTCGGATTGCTGAGCAGCATGTATAATTATGGTGATGTGGCTTATATCGGCGGTGGTTTCGGTGTGGGTATTCATAATACTCTGGAAGCTGCTGTATGGAATATGCCGGTTATCTTTGGTCCAAACAACAAGAAGTTCCAGGAGGCTCAGGGCTTGCTGAAGTCGGGTGGCGGTTTTGAAATCAATACCTATGAGGACTTCGAGGGCTTGATGAGTTCCATGATGAACGATGCGGCTTTCCTGAAGCAGGCTGGTAATAAGGCTGGAGCCTTCGTAGCGAGTCTTTCGGGTGCCACCGGTAAGGTTTTGGCAAAGGTTAAATTATAATGTATAAAAGGATTACATTACTAAGGTTTCCCATCCCAGTTTATAGGGCATTTTTGAGTCCTTAATGTTCCATCAATCCCTATAAACAGGGCATTTTAACGGTTACCTAAAAAGTTTTTTATGCCACTTCTTTTCCATATTCGCCAATCCTACAAGATGCAAGGCTCCTTTGCCAAGCTTTCTAACTTCGGCGATGAGATATTCACAAGTAAACCAGCTGTCACAAAGAACATACTTGGCTCGCAGGCACTTATGACTCCAAGCTCTCTTTATCATGTCAACGGCAACCTTCAGTTTCGATTCCGTAGACTCGTTAAAGCGGATGGCGTTTGGGTTCTCGGCATTACGCTGTTTGGCAAAACGGGTAAAAAGTGCCATTAAATTGGTTCGCTATGAACTTTTAATACTTAATATGTTTGATAACTCAGAAAAATTGCTTAATTTTGCATCCACAACCGTTACTCTTTAAATCGTTGTTTTTGTTCTTTAGCGATTACAAAGATACAACTTTTTATCGAGAAACTGTTATTTTCACCCCATTATTTTTGGGAGGGAAACTTTTGTTAATAACAAATTACACGCTTAGTTGCGGAATTAAGGCATAAATCATAAATTTGCACTTGCTAATTGACTCCGCCATACAGATATTGACAAACAACATTTATTGCAACATCATGATTTCTCCAAATTACACATTATACGACAATTCCCTCGGCATAGCTCTTGTGCTGATGCTGTTCTTTGCTTTCTATTTTCTTTTGGCAAAGACACCCGACAAGCGCATCTTCAGCAATTATCTCATGTCGCGTCGCCTCATGGCCGGAGCGCTGCTGGCACTGTCAGCCAATTATTCGGTGCATTTATTTGTGGCTCCCCGGTTTCTTTGGAAAGAGGCAGCCATCATGATGAATCTCTCCACCTATTACCTTACTTACTGGCTCTTCAACTGCGCCTTCATGGTACTGCTCAAGCCCCATTACTTTACAGTGAGGCGGTTCCTTATGCATATCGCCGGATGGCTGGCCTACGTTCTTCTCTCCATTGTGCTGTTGTTGGGCGTGTCAAAGGGAACAATGCAACATGCCGCAATTGCACTCATGGCACTTTGGCTTATTGCCTACGGCATCTGTCTTTCACGCAACATCATCCTCACATACCGCCGTGCCGTGCGACTGTTCGACGACATGCACTCAGAGGACATCGGCGCCTACATCCACTGGATGTCCATCTTCACATGGTGGGCGCTGATATATGGCGTTGGCTGCGGACTGCTCACTTTCCTCCCCGACCGCTTCGTTTTCCTTTGGATTTTGTCGAGCATTCCTTTCTACATTTATCTTTACTGCTCCTATCTGAACTATCTGCTTTTTTACGAACAGGTGGAAAGTATTTTAGAGAAAGAGATGATGGAGGAAACAAGCCAAACGCTTAACTGCAATGAACATGACGATGCGCTCCTTCCAACTTATCACGCCACCATCAAGGAGCGGTTGGACAAGTGGATTACTGCCGACGGCTATACCCGTCAAGGGCTGACCATTGAGGAACTGGCAGCCACACTCGTAACCAACCGCACCTACCTCTCATCATACATCAAGATGGTTTATCACGTGTCATTCCGCGAATGGATTGCCGAACTCCGCATTGCCTACGCCAAACAACAGTTGGTTCAGCATCCGGAACTGACGGTCGCCGCTATATCCGAGGCATCGGGGTTTCTTTCGCTGAGCTATTTCACGAAGATATTCACGACGAAAGAAGGCTGTCCGCCGTCCAAATGGCGAAAGAGGGCTATCGCAAATGGCTGAGGCCAAAGTTGCGCTATCCACAATTTTTGCTCTATCAGCAAACTTAGCTATTGCGCTAACAGCAAGTTTTTGTTCTACGCACAAAAAACTCTGTTCCACAGAGGATTGGACTTTCGTATGTCTTAAACATTTCGTATCTTTGCCGACACCAACCGGTGCGAATATTAACAAATATCACAAATATGACAAATATGACAAAGAAACAAATGCTAAAGAAAAGATGCTCCAACACTATTCTCACACGCAACTTGTTGTCAGTAGCGTGCGTGATTGTTGCAATCCTTACAGCTTCGTGCGGCAATGATGACAACGATGCTCCGACCGTCATCACACACAATCCAGCAGCCTACATCAAAGACGACGGCAAACTGGCAATGCTGCATGCCATGAGGGATGTTGACGGGACCGGCCGACTGTACGAAATCGACTATACGGCCGATTACAGACTGGATGACGTACTGAAGGTCGGTTACACACAAACCGACCAGCTCTTCAGCTACATCGCCTACCTGCTCTATGACAGTATTCCTAAAAGTCAGGCAAAGGTCTCTCTTGGCACAGGCTGTAGCGCCTTCGCTGCACCTGAGCGTCAAAGCGGCAACTTCATGATGGGACGCAACTACGACTACCGTCATTCCACTGCCGACGGAAAGAGCTACAAGTCAATAGCGGCCATCTTAGTGCATACGGCACCGGCTGGCGGGAAACGGTCCATTTCGATGGTCGATGGCATGAACTTAGGCTATGGCAAGGGGTTCTATACCGATGGAACAACTGATCTCTCACTCTTGATGGGACTGCCTTATGCCGCCCTCGACGGCATCAATGAGGACGGCTTTGCCATCGGTGTGCTGTCACTTAACGAGAACCAGACCAACCAGCAGACAGGCAAGCCGCGCATTGGTACGACGACAGCTATAAGAATGTTGCTCGACAAGGCCTCAACCGTGAATGAGGCCATACAGCTCCTGGGCAGTTACGATATGGACATGCGCGGCAGCGGACGCGGCAACTACCACTACTTCATGGCCGATGCCACTGGCGACTATGCCATTGTGGAATATACCCGTTCCAAAGGCGAGACCACACCGAGGGTAATGGAGGTGCTGAAAGGGAACGACACCCTGCGCTGTGTCACCAATTTCTATGTCTCACCGACGATGGTTGGCACTACCGACGGCTGGGGATCAAAACATGGCAAGGTGCGTTATGATACACTGAGAAACACCCTGCGTGCCAACAACTATGTACTGAAAGCGGCCGATGCCATGCCGCTGCTTCAGGCCGTCTCACAGCCTCCGACCGAGGAACTCACGTCGCAGACCCAATGGTCAGCCCTCTACGACCTTTCTGAAAAGACGCTCCGTCTGTCCATTCTTCGCGAATATGGCAAGACGTTTAACTTCAAGATAAAATAATTTAACACTGGCATGATGAACAAGACCTTATTCAAACTTATTCCGGCACTAAGGCAAGCCAATTGCTTTCATTGGCTAGCTATCATGCTGATAATCCCTGCCTTCTTTGTAACAGGTTGCTCAGACGACGCAGCATCCCCGGGAGGCAGCGGGGCTGAGACGGCTGACTCATCCGCTATCTCACTGACCTACCACCACTTCACGGCATCCGATGATGTCATTATCCTAAATGCCGACACCACACGGATTGCTGTCAGCAAGGCATTGGCCGACAAGATGGGCATCACCCGCTTCTCTGGCAGACCAATGGCGGTATGGCAAAAAGTGAACAGCCTTCCTTACATCCGGCGCGTCACATCTGAAATGCTGGATAACGGCCGCTATGTGCTCACTGTTGACAAGAGCGCTTCGTTGGCAGACGTACTGCCGGAGGATGCGGAGATAAATTTCGATACAAAAATCCATGTCAACCATCAAGCTGCAAAAGCCTGGACGCGCGCCGGTGGCACCAATGCCGTTGAAGACATATCCGCCCGATATATGGAGGGAGACACCATCCATCCGGCAGTTATCCTCTATACCGACAATGGTGGCGCTGGAGAGGACGTGCAGGTGACGGAAGACAATGCACTTGCACGCAGCCAGTTCACCTGGGCCTCCGGGACGGACGGCTATGCTTATGCAACGGCAGAGGATCTGGACAAGTCTGACATCGACTGGGCTATTGTCAATAAGGATGTCACGCTGAAAGCAAACATCAAGTTGGATTCAAAAGCGGATGCGAGCATCGGACTGAAAGTTCCCGTTAAGGCAAAGGTCAACGCCAAGCTGCAATTAAAGACCGGCTTCTCGTTTAAGAAAGGCATAACGTTAAAGAAATTTGATGCCGGTGTCTATGGCGGACTCGCTTTCAAGCCCGAAATGAACTTGAATGTTGGCAAGAGCCTTACATTGCCAAAAGACAAGTTCACCAAGCGGCTGATAAGTTTTCCCGGCTATACCGCGGTCTTCATGGCTGGCATTGTCCCCGTGAGCATCACTTTCAGTCCTGGTGTCATTTTCAAGGTTGACGGTACGCTGACAGGCAGCCTCAGTACCGGCCTGTCGTATAGGTTTGAGAATAAACTCAAGGCCGGTGTCCTCTATGAGGGCTCATGGAAGGCCTATGGTGAATACAGGCAGATAGAGAACAAGTTTTCCATGGATGTCATCAAGGGCAACGTGAACTTGAGAACAGGCATAGGCTTCTATGTCTCTTGCGATGCGATGATCTACGGTTTCGCCGGTCCGGAAATCGCTGTCGGCCCGCGGTTAGGACTTGATGCCGATGCTTCCATCACGGTGCCGGCAAAAGGTGATCCGACATTCGCATTCAATGCAAGCCTGAAATGCGGGGTGCAGTCACTGATAGGCGCAAAACTGAAGATTTGGAAGTGGACGCTGGCTGACTGGAATACTACTTTCGCCATATCGCCCCAATGGACAATTTGGCAATATAAGACATGATTTTCGGCTTTATCAGCATTCCCTATTCCACATGATTCATCCCATGAGTCTTAATTTTGCATCCATAACAGTTACTCTTTAAATCGTTGTTTTTTGTTCTTTAGCGATTACAAAGATACAACTTTTTATTGAGAAACAGTTATTTTTACCCCATTATTTTGGGGTGGGAAACTTTAGTTACATTATATAATATATAGAATCTTATATATAAATAAAAGGTCTCATGGTTTTTGAAATCATGAGACCTTTTTTTTGATGTTTGGCATAGAATTCTATTTGTTTCATTCCATGCTTGCATTGTTCTTTTTGCTTTTTTTATTTGATGATGCGGTAGTAATCCTCCTTGCGAGGCTTTACGGTATGAGGATGAGCAGATGCGTAACCTAAAGCCAGAGCTCCTACTCCCATCAAACCTTCAGGAAGTTTCCAATCCTTCATCAACTTCTTGCCTTCTTCTGATGCGAACATACCGTCTTCACGGTTGATCCAGCAGGAAGAAAGACCGATGGAGTGGGCTGCAAGCATCATATTGCCCAAGATGAGGCTGCCGTCTTTTACTCCGTTCACATTACTTTCTGGAGCCAGGACGATGACGATAGTTGGCGCTCCGTAGTATGGATCACTCTCTACACCCATGATGTCTGCGTTCATCTTGCGAAGCTGTGCGCAAATCTCAGGATTCTGAACTGCTATGATGAATGGCTCCTGAGTGCCATGACCGGTAGCTGCCCAAGTGCCAGCTTCCAAAACTGTCTTCAATTCCTCGTCGGTAATCTGGTCAGCCTTGAAGCGACGAATGCTTCTTCTCTCCTTGATGGCTTTTAAAACTTCATTTTCCATATTATCTTGTTTTAAACATTGTATTTAGTATTCTTTTCTCTTTATTCGCTTCATTATGCAGGGCATCCGCTCAAATCCTCTTCATCCATATACTGGCTGAGAACTCGTGCGATGCGAATCAAACCCTGCATCAGGGTCTTGCGAGGACAGGCGATGTTGAGGCGCAGGTAGCCTTGACCTGCCTTCCTGCCATACATCGTACCGCTGTTGACGAACACCTTGCCGTCATTCATCAGCTTTTCGTAAGCCTCGTCGCTTGATAACTCGAATGGCAGGATATCGAGCCAAATCAGATAAGTGCCCTCAAGCCGGGTAACGCGAACCTGCGGCAACTCAGAATTGAAGAATTCCTTTACTGCCTGATAGTTCTCGTAGAGATATTGGTTCAGGTCGTCGAGCCATTCCTCACCCTCGTTGTAGGCAGCCTGGAGAGCGATGACACCGAATGGATTGACATCGCAAACCTCGTTGATATTGATGGCGCGGTTGATGCGGCGGCGCAATGCTGCATCCGGACAGATGATGTTGGCAATCTGGAGTCCGGCGATATTGAACGACTTTGATGGAGAGTTCAATACCACGCAGTTGTCACGGCAAGCTTCGCTGATGCTGGCAAACGGAGTGTATTGATTGCCAGGCATGATGAGTTCGCAATGAATTTCATCTGCGATGACTTTTACCCCATGTTTGAGACAGATGTCGTTCATTCGCTCCAGTTCCTCTTTCTTCCATACTCTTCCGGCTGGGTTGTGAGGGTTGCAGAGAATGAAGGCGGTAGTCTTCTCGTCGGCGCACTTGCGCTCGAAATCCTCAAAATCTATCTCGTAGGTACAGTTACCCACACGCTTCAATTCATTTTCTTCCACTTCGCAGCCACTGTTCTTGATACAGGAGAAGAAGCAGTTATACACAGGAGTCTGCACCAAAACCTTTTCGCCTGGCATGCAGATAGCCTTCAGACAGCTGGAGATGGCTGGTACTACGCCCGATGTATAGAGAATCCAGTCTTTCTCGATGTTCCACTGGTGGCGGCGTGCGAACCAGCTGATGATAGCCTCGTAATAAGAATCAGGTACGAGGGTGTAGCCGAAGATGCCGTGAGCTACACGCTTCTGCAGAGCTTCGATGATGCAGGGAGCTGTCTGGAAATCCATGTCTGCTACCCACATCGGAATAACGCCGTCTTCCTTTACCAGATCCCATTTATAGGAATTGGTACCGCGACGTTCGATGATTTCATCAAAATTATATTTCATATTTGTTTTCTATCTATGTTATTTCTTCATTGCTCGTAAGATAAATCTCTTTTTCCTTTATCAAAATCTCCGTTCACAAGTGTTGAACTTGCGTTCAACGTCGTTGAACCGCCGTTCAGCGTCGTTGAACGGAGATTTCTCTTAATACTAAGAACAATTATCCCTAGGTGCAATGCCTTTTTTGTTTAAGGGAATACAGAATCGCAATGAATGCTTCTGCTATTTCGAATGGTCGATGATCTCACATGCTCCCTTTGGCGCCTTGGCAAACTCAGTGTAGGTTACGCTTCCCACTTCATCTGCCTCGATTCTTCCGGAAATAGGATTCTTGATATTGGTGATGCTTCCTTTGATGAGTGCATTGATGTTCATGCAATCCTCAAAGGCGCGGTCGCATTCCTTATCGAAGGTGCAGTCTTCGAGTGTGACATGGTCCATATAGCAGAGAGGCTGTTCACCGCTGATGTGGCAACGCACCAGCTTGATGTTCTTGCTGTGCCAGGCGAGATATTCGCCATTCAGTTCAGAATCATAAACCGTCACGTTCTCGCACTCCCAGAAACTGTCCTTGGTCGTAATCTTGGCATGGTGAATCTCCACATTCCTGCAGTATTGGAATACATACTTGGAATCGCTCTCCAGTCCATCTACATAGATGTTCTTGGAAAACATGAATGGATAGGTGCCGTCGTGGAGCTTTACGTTCTTCAGTTTCAGTCCATCTACCTTCCAGAAAGTCTCGTCTGCATCCGTGATGTTGACGTTCTCCAATTCCAGGTTCTTCATTTCGCGGAAGAACTTAGGACCATCGATGGTGCAGTCTTTCATCACCATATTATCACTATACCAGATGGCGGAACGGCTCTCTGGGGCGAAGTAGCAATCTGTGATGAGGGAGCCGTCCACATGCCACCAAGGATATTTGCCATAAAACTTGGAATGGTGGCATTCTATGTTCTTGCAGCACTTGATGCCCGACTCGCCATCTGTAATCGTGATGTCCTCCAGGCGTACGTCGTGAGCACCAAAGAGAGGGCGCTCGCCTCCGAATGATTTGTTCTTTATCTGTTCCATAATTTTCTATTATCCTTTCTTATTTGTTATTTCTGTTTGCAAAATTACAAAAATAATGCCAAAGTCGTATAACCCGATTTACTGAAAAGTGTAACTTTATGGCGTATTTGCGGATAAAGTTGCTGAAGGCAGGAAAAATGGAAATCAAAAAAGGCTGAATCATGAAGCATTTTCACGATTCAGCCCTTATCGAGTTAACTTCTAAAAATCCGAAGTGGAGAATTACAAGTTAGGGTTCATCTCTTTCCACTCAGCTACTGGAGGTACGATGCCAAGCTCTACGATCTCATCGCGCATCTTGCAAAGGTGCTCGTAAGACTTCTGGAGGCTAGCGAGCTCTTCCTCAGTACCTGTAGGCTCTGTGAAGTGAACACCAGTCTTGTCGATAGTAGTAGGCATAGCCATCATTACGTTCTTGAAACCGCACTTGTCGCAGTTTACATAGCAACCTGCTGGCAATGTGAACTTCTCACCACCCATAGCAGCCTCGATCATCTTAACTGCGTTGTAAGCTGGGCTCTGGAATGAAGAACGGCCACGGAGCTTGATGATGTTAGAACCACCCTGTACTGTGTGGTGCTTGATCTCCTCCCAACGCTCGTCAGAAAGACCCATCTCTGCCAATGGCTTGCCGTCAACCTTAACCTGAGAAGCAAATACTGCCATCTGCTCGCCGTGACCACCATAAGTGTGAGCGCCAGTAACCTTATCCTGCTGTACACCGAACTCGAGAGCCAAAGCCTGCTGCAAACGAGTAGAGTCGAGAGCTGCGAGTGAAGTCAACTGATTTGGCTTCAAACCAGAGTGGATAAGAGCTGTCAAAGCTGTAACGTCAGCTGGGTTGAAGATAACAACTACGTGCTCAACCTCTGGGCAGTACTTCTTGATATTATCACCGAACTCAGCAGCGATCTTGCAGTTACCCTTGAGAAGGTCCTCACGAGTCATACCCTCCTTACGAGGAGCACCACCAGAAGAGATGATGTACTTAGCGCCAGTGAAAGCTTCCTCTGGATTTACAGTATAAGTAACGTTAACACCAGGGAATGCGCACTGCTGAATCTCATCGAATACACCGTGAACACCTGGCTCGAAGATGTCGTAGAGACAAATATTAGGAGTAAGACCGAGCATCAAAGCGCTCTGAACCATGTTAGAACCAATCATACCGCCTGCACCGACGATAACGAGCTTGTCATTTGTTAAAAATTCCATAACTACAATTTTTTATATAAGTGTTTATAAATTTCTTGTTTGGGTAGGCGGCACCTGGTCGCACCCCTTGCTTTTTGGGATTGCTATCGGTTTAAAAGACCGTAAATCTCGCACTTTTAGCTTTCCGACCGCAAAATTAATAAAAAGTAATGTAAATCGTGCATTATTTTTCGCTTAAATTTGTGATTAATTCTTAAAATTAGTATCTTTGTAATCTCTAATTAGCAAAATGCCGTTATTTCCTCTGCTCTGGAGGCGGTAAATGGCATGAAAATCGAATATGTTATTATCAATACTTGGCAATTATGAATGAAATCAATCTAAGATTAGCTAGCTTGAGGGAAGTGATGAAGCGTGAGCATCTGGCTGCCTTTATCTTCCCTAGTACGGATGCTCATCAGAGTGAGTATGTGGCAGACCATTGGCTCGGCAGAGCTTGGATCTCCGGATTCAACGGATCGGCTGGAACCGCTGTAGTAACCATGAACTCTGCTGCATTGTGGACAGACTCTCGCTACTTCCTTGCGGCAGAAGAACAGTTGAGTGGAACAGAATTCCAGTTCATGAAGCTCAAGATTCCTGGAACTCCTACTATTGCAGAATGGCTGGGAAAGGAATTGGCAGATGTTGCATCTCCAGAGGTCGGACTGGATGGTATGGTCAACTCATACTCAATGACCTCGGCACTTATCTCTGATTTGCGTAAGGAGGGTGGTATTACCTTGCGCACTAATTTTGATCCATTGAAGGAGATATGGAAAAATCGTCCTGCGATTCCGGAAAATCCTGTGGAAATTCAGCCTATGGATTTTGCCGGTGAGACAGCCGTTTCTAAGATAGTTCGGGTCAGAAAGGCTTTGCGAGGTGTTCATGCTGATGGTATGCTGGTGTCTGCACTCGATGATATTGCCTGGACCTTGAACTTGCGTGGTACGGATGTGCATTGCAATCCGGTATTCGTTAGTTATCTCCTGATTGCATCTGATAAGGTGTCGCTTTTTGTAGATGAGGCTAAGCTTACAGGTGAGATTCGTGCTTACCTTCAGGAAGCTGGTATCTCTGTATATAATTATAATAAGGTGGAAGAGGGATTGAAGCAGTATGCAGAATATAATATTCTCCTGGATGGCAATGAAACCAGTTATCATCTTTGGAAAACCGTGAAATGTCAGGAGATCATTTCCCAGAACTCTCCAATCCCAGCTATGAAGGCTGTGAAGAGTGAAGCTGAAATTGCTGGCTATCGCCGAGCGATGGTACGTGATGGTGTGGCAATGGTCAAGTTCCTGAAATGGCTGCTCCCTGCTGTGGAAGCTGGAGGTGAGACCGAGATTTCCATCGATAAGAAGTTGACAGCATTGCGTGCTGAGCAGGATTTGTTCCGCGACATCTCGTTTGATACAATAGCAGGTTATCAGGAGCATGGAGCTATCGTGCATTACGAGGCATCTCCTGAAACCGATATTCCGCTCAAGCCGGAAGGACTTCTTCTGCTGGATTCCGGAGCCCAGTATCAGGATGCAACTACAGACCTCACCCGTACCATCGCTCTTGGTCCAGTAACAGACGAGATGAAGCATATCTACACCTTGGTTCTCAAGGGACACATCCAGCTGGAGTTGGCAAAATTCCCGGATGGAGCTTCTGGTACTCAGTTGGATGCGCTTGCCAGAGAATGCATGTGGAGAGAAGGCTTGAACTTCCTGCACGGTACAGGACATGGTGTAGGTTCTTATCTGAATGTGCATGAGGGTCCTCATCAGGTTCGTATGGAATATATGCCGGCACCTCTCCGTGCAGGAATGACGCTGACAGATGAGCCAGGACTCTATCTTGCTGGAAAGTTCGGCGTGAGAATCGAGAATACTGTACTGATTCAAGATTATAAGGAGACAGAATTCGGTAAGTTCCTGCAGATTGAATCCCTTACCCTCTGTCCGATCGACACTACTCCGATAGATGTAGAGATGCTCTTGCCGGAAGAGATTGCATGGCTCAATGATTATCATGCTGAAGTGTATGCAAGATTGGCTCCTCATCTCGATGAAGAAGAGAAAAAATGGCTGAAAAATGCCACAAAAGCCATAAAATAAAGGTTTTAGAGCAAAAAAATGCCTAAAATCTTGGTTTTCTGAAAAATAAGATGTAATTTTGCACCCGCAATTTGTGGCATTACGCCCATTTCGCTAGAAATAACATAAGTTTAACATAATTAATTAAAAAGCAAAAAAATGATTATTGTACCAGTTAAGGACGGTGAGAACATCGAGAGAGCTCTCAAGAAGTTTAAGAGAAAGTTTGAAAAGACAGGTGTTGTTAAGGAGTTGCGTGCTCGTCAGCAGTACGACAAGCCATCTGTTTTGAAGCGTCTCAAGATGGAACACGCCATCTACGTACAGCAGTTGCGCGCTAACGAGGAATAATATTGTCCTCGGCAGAGGATGAAAATGCTCTCTTATTGGAAGCAAAAATCCAAGAAGAGAGCATTAAAAGTAAAAAATCCTCAAAATATTTGGTGGTTTCGAAATATTTTCGTAATTTCGTTGCCGAATAACAAAAACTACAACTGTTATGTTGAATATAGACAAGTTCTTGGAATACTTATGTAGTGAGCTGAACAGGTCGCCGCGGACAGTAGAAAGCTATCGGGATGATCTGACATACTTCGAGAAGTTTGCTAATGGCTTGTCTGATTCGTTCTCTTGGGAGACCGTCGATTCTGACATGGTTCGGAATTGGATGGAAAGCATGATGGATAAGGGAAACTCAGCTGCAACGGTCGAACGTCGGCTCAGTGCTCTGAAAACCTTCTACCGGTTTGCTTTGACAAGACATTATGTTGAGTCTGATCCCGTATATAGCATCAAGGGGCCTAAAAAAGAGAAACCTCTTCCACAATTCGTTAAGGAAAGTGAGATGGATGAACTCCTGGATAGGCAGGTGTGGGGCGATGATTATAATAATGTACGTGCGCGTACCATAATTATAACGTTCTATGAAACCGGGATGCGACTGTCGGAACTCGTGAATCTAGATGACTGTGATGTCAGCTTCGTGAATTCGGAGATCAAGATAACGGGTAAGGGAAACAAACAGAGAATAGTGCCATTCGGTGACGAGCTTAAAAATACGCTCCGCGAATATCTTAAGTTGAGGGATGCAAGCGTTGAAGCTTCTTCTCCGGCATTCTTTCTTTCTGATAAAGGTGAAAGGATGCAGCCTGCAAAGGTCAGGGATATCGTGAGAACGAACCTCGCAAGGGTTTGCTCGTTGAAGAAAAAGAGTCCTCATGTGTTGAGGCATTCATTTGCTACGGCAATGCTGAATCATCACGTAGGAATTGAAAGTTTGAAAAAGCTGCTTGGACATGCGAATCTCTCGACAACCGAGATTTATACGCATACTACGTTCGAGCAATTAAAACGAGTTTATAATATTGCCCATCCTAGGGCGTAACCTTTTTAAAATTGGAGGTCACTATGGAAATTAAGATTCAGTCGATTCATTTCGACGCTACCGAGAAGTTACAGGCGTTTATCGAAAAGAAGGTCGCCAAGTTGGAGAAAACTTATGAAGATATACAGAAAGTAGAGGTGCAATTAAAGGTCATCAAGCCTGCTACCGCTCTTAATAAGGAAGTTCACCTTGAAGTTGCTGTCCCTGGAACGACATTGTTCGTTGAGAAGACATGTGATACTTTTGAGGAAGGAATTGACCAAGCAGTGGACTCAATGAAGGTTCAATTGACCAAATTTAAAGAAAAAACAAGAAATCGATAAAAAATATTCCGAAAAATTTGGTGGAATGAAAAAATAGTTGTATCTTTGCAGCCGTTTTCCGATAGGTCGAAAACTTAGTCGCATTACGGCTGTAAAGATTGCCTCTTTAGCTCAGTTGGCCAGAGCACGTGATTTGTAATCTCGGGGTCGTTGGTTCGAATCCGACAAGAGGCTCAGAAAAAGAAAGACTATGGGTAGTTACCAGAGTGGCCAAATGGGGCAGACTGTAAATCTGCTGGCTATGCCTTCGGTGGTTCGAATCCATCACTACCCACTTTCTTTGATAAGCGGAAATAGCTCAGTTGATAGAGCACTAGCCTTCCAAGCTGGGGGTCGCGGGTTTGAGCCCCGTTTTCCGCTCAATGTTGAAATGCTGTAATAGCTCAGTGGTAGAGCACTTCCTTGGTAAGGAAGAGGTCCTGAGTTCAACTCTCAGTTACAGCTCTACTTCAAGCGGAAGTGAGAAGTAGAAAATGTGGAGACAATATATTAATTAATTGATTATTCATTTATATAAATAAAAAGAAAAAGCTATGGCTAAAGAAGAATTCGTGCGTACCAAACCGCATGTAAACATTGGTACAATTGGTCATGTTGACCATGGTAAGACTACTCTTACTGCAGCTATCTCTAAGGTATTGAATGAGAAGCTCGGTACATCTGAGGAAGTTAAGTCATTCGATCAGATTGATAATGCTCCTGAGGAGAAAGAGCGTGGTATCACTATCAACTCTGCTCACATCGAGTATGAGACAGTAAAGCGTCACTATGCACACGTTGACTGTCCTGGACACGCTGACTATGTAAAGAACATGGTTACTGGTGCTGCTCAGATGGATGGTGCTATCTTGGTTTGTGCTGCTACTGATGGTCCTATGCCACAGACACGTGAGCACGTACTTCTTGCACGTCAGGTAAACGTTCCTCGTTTGGTTGTTTTCTTGAACAAGTGTGATATGGTTGACGATGAGGAGATGCTTGAGCTCGTTGAAATGGAGCTTCATGAGATCCTCGAGCAGTACGGTTATGAGGAGGATACTCCAATCGTACGCGGTTCTGCTCTCGGCGCTTTGAACGGTGTAGAGAAGTGGGTTAAGTCTGTTGAGCACTTGATGGACGTAGTTGATGAGTGGATTCAGGAGCCTGAGCGTGAGGTTGACAAGCCATTCTTGATGCCTATCGAGGACGTATTCTCAATCACAGGTCGTGGTACTGTTGCTACAGGTCGTATCGAGACTGGTCGTTGCAAGGTAGGTGACGAGGTTCAGTTGCTCGGTCTTGGTGAGGATAAGAAGTCTGTCATCACTGGTGTTGAGATGTTCCGTAAGGTTCTCGCTGAGGGTGAGGCAGGTGATAACGTAGGTTTGCTTCTCCGTGGTATTGATAAGGCAGAGGTTAAGCGTGGTATGGTAGTTGTACACCCAGGTGCTATTACTCCTCACGATCACTTCAAGGCTTCTATCTATGTATTGAAGAAGGAAGAGGGTGGTCGTCATACTCCATTCGGAAACAAGTATCGTCCTCAGTTCTATCTCCGTACTATGGACTGTACAGGTGAAATCAAGCTTCCAGAGGGAGTTGAGATGGTAATGCCTGGTGATAACGTAGAGATTGAGGTAGAGTTGATCTACAAGGTTGCTTTGAACGAGGGTCTCCGTTTTGCTATCCGTGAGGGTGGTCGTACAGTAGGTTCTGGTCAGATTACATCAATTCTCGACGATATCAAGTAATTTAGAATTTTCTAGATTTACTATATATGACTTCCGCTTCTGCGGAGGCGGAAGTCAACTTACGGGTTTAGCTCAGTTGGTAGAGCACTGGTCTCCAAAACCAGGTGTCGAGGGTTCGAGCCCTTCAACCCGTGCTAAATAGAAGATAATATGAATAAGATAGTAAGTTATTGCAAGGCATGTTACGATGAACTTGCGCATAAGACTACTTGGCCATCACGTGCCGAACTAACTCATAGTGCAATGGTTGTATTATCTGCTTCCCTAGTCATTGCATTGGTAGTGTTCGCGATGGATTCTGTATTCAAAGCCTTTATGGGTGTAGTTTATCCAGGTTAATTTTTAGAGGAAATGGCAGACACAGGAAATAAATGGTATGTGCTGAAGGCCGTAAGCGGCAAGGAGGCTAAGGTGAAGGAATACATCGAAGCTGAGATGAAGCACAATGATTTACTTGCAGCAAATGTTTCTCAGGTGTTAATACCACTCGAGAAGCATGCATCTGTACGTAACGGTAAGAGAGTCGTTAAAGAAAAGGTTTCTCTTCCTGGTTATGTTTTTGTAGAAGCTAGACTGAAGGGCGATGTTGCGCATACTCTGCGTTTCATGCCTAATGTTTTAGGTTTCCTTGGTGGTTTGGATGAACCAACTCCTGTACCTCAGCGAGATATCAATCGTATGCTGGGTACTGTAGAAGAGACTGAGTTTGAGGAGAATCTCGATTGTCCTTACTTGGTTAATGATACTGTTAAGGTAATGGAAGGTCCATTTAGTGGCTTTAGCGGCGTTATTGAAGAGGTTAACTTGGAGAAGCGCAAGCTGAAAGTTACGGTTAAGATCTTTGGACGTAAAACTCCATTGGAATTAGGTTTTATGCAAGTAGAAAAGGAATAAGGCTCTGTTACGAGAACTTGAAGTCCTTTTATAAGTTTCAATTTTAAATATTAACAAAAAAATGGCTAAAGAAGTTGCTGGATTAATCAAATTACAGATTAAAGGTGGCGCTGCAAATCCTTCACCTCCAGTAGGACCTGCATTGGGTTCTAAAGGTATTAATATCATGGGATTCTGCAAGGAGTTCAACGCCCGTACCCAGGACAAGGCAGGTAAGGTATTGCCAGTTGTTATTACATATTACACTGACAAGTCGTTCGATTTCGTAATCAAGACTCCTCCTGCTGCAGTACAGTTGAAAGAGGCTGCTAAGATCAAGAGTGGTTCTGCTCAGCCTAATCGTCAGAAGGTTGCTTCTCTTACTTGGGATCAGGTAAAGGTAATCGCTGAGGATAAGATGAAGGACTTGAACTGCTTCACTGTAGAGTCAGCTATGAAGCTCATCGCTGGTACTGCAAGAAGTATGGGTATTACTGTAAAGGGAGACTTCCCTGGTAAATAATTTAAAACTTCAATTAGAAAAATGAGTAAACTGACAAAAAATCAAAAATCAGTAGCTGATAAGGTTGAAGCAGGGAAGATGTACACTTTGAAAGAGGCTGCAGAGTTGGTAAAGGAGATTACTACTACCAAGTTTGACGCATCTCTCGATGTCGATGTACGTTTAGGTGTTGACCCACGTAAGGCTAACCAGATGGTTCGTGGCGTTGTTTCATTGCCAAACGGTACCGGTAAGGTTACTCGTGTGCTCGCACTCTGTACTCCTGATCAGGAAGCTGCTGCTAAGGAAGCAGGCGCTGACTACGTAGGTCTCGACGAGTATGTTGAGAAGATTAAGGGTGGTTGGACAGATATTGATGTCATCATCACAATGCCATCTTGCATGGGTAAGATTGGTCCTTTGGGTCGTGTTCTCGGTCCTCGTGGATTGATGCCTAACCCTAAGAGTGGTACTGTAACTATGGATGTTGCTAAGGCAGTTAAGGAAGTTAAACAAGGTAAGATTGACTTCAAGGTTGATAAGGCTGGTATTATCCACACATCAATCGGTAAGGTCAGCATGACACCTGAGCAGATTTACGGAAATGCTAAGGAGTTCATCAATACAGTTATCAAGTTGAAGCCTGCTGCTGCTAAAGGTACATATATCAAGAGTATCTTTATTTCAAGCACTATGAGTAAGGGTATCAAGATTGATCCTAAATCAGTTGAATAACTCTAAAAGTTTTGTAAAATGAAGAAAGAAGTTAAAGATACTATCATCACCGAACTTGGTCAGAAGATTCAGGAATTCCCTCACTTCTATCTTGTAGATGTTACAGGATTGGACGCTGAGAAGACTAGCAATCTCCGTCGCAAGTGCTTTAAGAGTGAGATTAAGATGGTTGTTGTTAAGAACACCTTGCTCCACAAGGCATTCGAGGCTTCAGACATCGATTTCTCTGAGCTTTATGGCAGCTTGAAGGGTACTACTGCAGTATTGTTCACAAATACAGCTAACGTACCAGCTAAGTTGTTGAAGGAATACGAGAAGGAAGGCGTTCCATCATTGAAGGCAGCATACGCTGAGGAAAGCTTCTATGTAGGCGCTGACAAGCTCGCTGAACTCGCATCTCTCAAGAGCAAGAACGAGGTTATCGCAGAGATTGTTGCTTTGCTGCAGTCTCCAGCAAAGAACGTTCTTTCTGCTCTTCAGTCAGGAGGCAACACTATTCATGGTGTGCTTAAGACTTTGGGTGAGCGTCCTGAGTAAATACAACATTTCATATATTAATAGTATAAACAAATAAAATTTTTAGAATAAAATGGCAGATATCAAAGCTATTGCAGAAGAGTTAGTAAATCTTACTGTTAAGGAAGTTAATGAGTTGGCAACAGTCCTCAAGGACGAGTATGGCATCGAGCCTGCTGCTGCAGCTGTAGCTGTAGCTGCTGGTCCTGCTGCTGGTGGTGCAGCTGCAGCTGAGGAGAAGTCTTCTTTCGACGTAGTCCTCGCTGAGGTTGGTGGCGCTAAGCTCCAGGTTGTTAAGGCTGTTAAGGAGGCTTGTGGTCTCGGTTTGAAAGAGGCTAAGGATCTCGTAGACGGTGCTCCTTCTACTATCAAGGAGGGTGTATCTAAGGACGAGGCTGAGAACCTTAAGAAGGCTATCGAAGAGGCTGGTGCTAAGGTAGAGCTCAAGTAATTAGATTAATTACATCTCTTACATAATGGTTAGGATTCTCCTATTAGGCGAGTCCTAACCTTTTTGTGTCTTTTATTATCATGTTAATAAAACCCCCATTTAATAACTTCTAATGGCTACAAAAATTGTTGATAACAGAGTAAATTTTGCCAGCGTGCATAATCCGTATCCATATCCGGATTTTCTCGATGTGCAGTTAAAGTCTTTTAAGGACTTCTTACAGTTGGATACTCCGCCTGAGGAACGCAAGAATGACGGTTTGTATAAGGTGTTCTCTGAGAACTTCCCTATCACCGATACTCGTAATAATTTCGTTCTTGAGTTCTTGGATTACTATATTGACCCTCCTCGCTACACCATCGATGAGTGCTTGGAGCGTGGTCTTACATATAGCGTACCTTTGAAGGCTAAGATGAAACTGTATTGTACTGATCCTGATCATGAGGACTTCGGTACTTTTATCCAGGATGTATTCTTGGGTACAATCCCTTACATGACTGATAATGGTACATTCGTCATCAACGGTGCTGAGCGCGTTGTTGTTTCTCAGTTGCACCGTTCACCTGGTGTGTTCTTCGGACAGGGTGTTCATGCCAATGGTACTGTGCTTTATTCTGCACGTATCATCCCATTCAAGGGTAGCTGGATTGAGTTTGCTACTGACATCAACAATGTGATGTATGCTTACATTGACCGTAAGAAGAAGTTGCCTGTTACTACCTTGCTCCGTGCCATCGGTTATGAGCAGGATAAGGATATTCTCCAGATCTTCGATCTCGCTGAAGAGGTGAAGGTGAACAAGAAGAATATGAAGGCTGCTATCGGTCGCAAGTTGGCTGCTCGTGTCTTGAAGAGCTGGAATGAGGACTTCGTAGATGAGGATACTGGTGAAGTTGTATCTATCGAGCGTAACGAGGTGATCATGGAGCGTGAGACAGAGCTTACTGCCGACAACATTGAGGAGATTGTAGAGAGTGGTGCTGCTTCTGTGCTTTTGCATAAGGATGTAGATGCTGCCAGCAAGTACACAATCATCTTCAATACTTTGGCCAAGGACCCAAGTAACTCTGAGAAGGAGGCTGTGAACTACATCTATCGCCAGTTGCGTAATGCAGATCCTGCTGATGATGCAAGTGCACGTGAAGTTTTCCAGAACTTGTTCTTCTCTGACAAGCGTTATGATTTGGGTGAGGTTGGTCGTTACCGAATTAATAAGAAATTAGGTCTCGATACCGATGTTGATGTCCGCGTTTTGACTAAGGATGACATCATCGAGATTATCAAATATTTGATTCAGCTCATCAACTCAAGTGCTACTGTCGATGATATCGACCACTTGTCTAACCGTCGTGTTCGTACCGTAGGCGAGCAGCTGGCTAACCAGTTCTCTATCGGTTTGGCACGTATGAGCCGCACTATCCGTGAGCGTATGAATGTACGCGACAATGAGGTGTTCACTCCAACAGATTTGATCAATGCCAAGACCATCTCTAGCGTTATCAACTCATTCTTTGGTACCAACCCATTGTCACAGTTCATGGACCAGACTAACCCATTGGCTGAGGTAACCCACAAGCGTCGTCTTTCTGCCCTTGGTCCTGGTGGTTTGTCTCGTGAGCGTGCTGGTTTCGAGGTTCGAGACGTACACTATACTCACTATGGTCGTCTTTGTCCTATTGAGAGTCCTGAAGGTCCAAACATCGGTTTGATTTCTTCACTCTGTATGTATGCAAAGATCAATGACCTCGGCTTTATCGTAACTCCTTACCGTAAGGTGAACGATAGCAAGGTTGATATGAACAACGATGATGTTGTTTACTTGACAGCTGAGGATGAGGAGGCTAAGATCATCGGTCAGGGTAATGCTCCTTTGACAGAAGATGGTGCATTTATCCGCGACGTAGTTAAGTGCCGTCAGGATGCTGATTATCCAGTTGTTCCACCTTCAGAGGTTGACTATGTGGATGTTTCTCCACAGCAGATTGCATCTGTTTCAGCAGGTTTGATTCCATTCTTGGAGCATGATGATGGTCACCGTGCATTGATGGGATGTAACATGATGCGCCAGGCAGTTCCATTGCTTCACAATGATGCACCTATCGTAGGTACTGGTCTTGAGAAGCAGGTGTGCGAGGATTCTCGTACCATGATTACTGCAGAGGGCGAGGGTGTTATCGAGTATGTAGATGCTACAACCATTCGTATCCTCTACGATCGTACAGAGGATGATGAGTTCGTAAGCTTCGAGCCTGCCTTGAAGGAGTACCGTATTCCTAAATTCCGTCGTACCAACCAGAATATGACCATCGACTTGCGTCCTATCTGTAACAAGGGTCAGCGCGTCAAGAAGGGTGATATCCTGACGGAGGGTTATGCTACCGAGAATGGTGAGTTGGCTTTGGGTCGTAACTTGCTCGTAGCTTACATTCCTTGGAAGGGTTACAACTATGAGGATGCTGTCGTTATCTCAGAGCGTATGGTTCGCGATGATATTTTGACATCTGTTCACATAGATGAGTATTCACTCGATGTACGTGAGACCAAGCGTGGTGTTGAGGAGTTCACTTCTGATATTCCTAATGTCAGCGAGGAAGCTACCAAGGATCTTGATGATAACGGTATTGTTCGCGTTGGTGCTCGTATCGAGCCAGGCGATATCATGATTGGTAAGATTTCTCCTAAGGGTGAGAGCGATCCTTCTCCAGAAGAGAAGTTGCTCCGTGCCATCTTCGGTGATAAGGCTGGTGATGTGAAGGATTCTTCATTGAAGGCTAACCCATCATTGAGTGGTGTTGTTATCGACAAGAAGTTGTTCTCTCGTGCCGTAAAGACTCGTGAGTCTAAGAAACAGGATAAGATTATCCTTGCCAAGATTGATGAGGAGTACGAGGCAAAGGGCGATGACTTGAAGGATATTTTGGTTGATAAGTTGCTCACCTTGACTGAAGGCAAGACTTCTCAGGGCGTGAAGGATTACTCTGGTGCTGAGATCATCACCAAGGGTAGCAAGTTCACAACAACAGCTTTGAAGAACCTGGAGTATGATGGCGTACAGTCTAATGGTTGGACAGAGGATGATCATACCAATACTTTGATTCAGCGCCTGATCATGAACTATATCCGCAAGTATAAGCAGCTCGATGCTGAGTTGAAGCGTCGCAAGTTTGCTATCACTATCGGTGATGAACTTCCATCAGGAATTCTCCAGATGGCTAAGGTTTATATCGCTAAGAAGCGTAAGATCCAGGTTGGTGATAAACTTGCTGGTCGTCATGGTAACAAGGGTATCGTTTCTAAGGTAGTACGTCTTGAGGATATGCCATTCATGGCAGACGGTCGTCCTGTAGATATGGTATTGAACCCATTGGGTGTGCCTTCTCGAATGAACCTCGGTCAGATCTTCGAGTGTATCCTGGGTGCTGCAGGTAAGAAGTTGGGTGTTAAGTTTGCTACTCCTATCTTCGATGGTGCTCATCTTGAGGACCTCTCTGTATGGACAGACAAGGCAGGTCTTCCACGTTTCTGCTCTACTTACCTCTATGATGGTGAGACTGGTGAGCAGTTCGACCAGCCAGCTACCGTCGGTATGACTTACTTCTTGAAGTTGGGTCACATGGTAGAGGATAAGATGCACGCACGTTCTATCGGTCCTTACTCTCTGATTACTCAGCAGCCACTTGGTGGTAAGGCACAGTTTGGTGGTCAGCGATTCGGAGAGATGGAGGTTTGGGCCATCGAGGCATTCGGTGCTAGCCACGTATTGCAGGAGATTCTGACCATCAAGTCAGATGATGTTATAGGACGTAGCAAGGCATACGAGGCAATCGTGAAGGGTGATCCAATGCCTACACCAGGTATTCCTGAGTCACTCAACGTATTGCTCCACGAGCTTCGCGGCCTTGGCTTGAGCATCAAACTTGATTAATTTTGAGAACCCCTAATTAAGATATAGAAACATGGCTTTCAAAAAAGATACAAAGGTAAAGAATAATTTTACGAAGATTACCATCGGTCTCGCTTCACCAGAGGAGATCCTGGAAAATTCGTATGGTGAGGTTACTAAGCCTGAAACCATTAATTATCGAACATATAAGCCGGAGCGTGATGGTCTCTTCTGCGAGCGCATTTTTGGTCCTACCAAGGACTATGAGTGCGCCTGCGGCAAGTACAAGCGTATCCGTTATAAGGGAATCGTCTGCGACCGATGCGGTGTAGAGGTTACAGAGAAGAAGGTTCGTCGTGAGCGTTCTGGTCACATCGAGCTTGTTGTACCAGTGGCTCACATCTGGTACTTCCGTTCTCTCCCTAACAAGATTGGTTACCTTCTCGGTATGCCAACCAAGAAGCTTGATGCTGTTATCTACTACGAGAAGTATGTAGTGATCCAGCCTGGTATTCTTGAGGGTAAGACTGATGCTGACGGCATTGAGTTGAATGGTTCTCATAAGCTCGACCTCTTGTCAGAGGACGAGTATATGGCTATTCTTGATCAGTACGACCCAAATGGTGATAACGAGCGTCTGGAAGATACAGATCCTAATAAGTTCGTTGCTAAGATGGGTGCCGAGGCTATCTATCAGTTGTTGCAGAATGTGGATCTCGACTCTTTGTCATACGAACTCCGCGACCATGCCAACAATGACTCTAGCCAGCAGCGCAAGACTGAGGCATTGAAGCGCTTGAACGTAGTAGAGGGGTTCCGTGCCAGCAAGGGAATCAACAAGCCTGAGTGGATGGTCATGAAGATCATTCCTGTTACTCCTCCAGAGCTTCGTCCTTTGGTACCACTGGATGGTGGTCGTTTTGCAACATCAGACTTGAATGATCTCTATCGTCGTGTAATCATCCGTAACAACCGTTTGAAACGATTGGTAGAGATTAAGGCTCCTGAGGTGATTCTCCGTAACGAGAAGCGTATGTTGCAGGAGGCTGTTGACAGCTTGTTCGACAACTCACGCAAGAGCTCTGCTGTAAAGAGCGAGAGCAATCGTCCGTTGAAGTCTCTCTCAGATTCTTTGAAGGGTAAGCAGGGACGTTTCCGTCAGAACTTGTTGGGTAAGCGTGTTGACTACTCTGCTCGTTCCGTTATCGTTGTAGGTCCTGAGTTGAAGATGGGTGAGTGCGGTCTTCCTAAGTTGATGGCTGCAGAGCTTTACAAACCATTCATCATCCGTAAGTTGATTGAGCGTGGTATCGTAAAGACTGTCAAGAGTGCCAAGAAGATTGTTGATCGTCGTGAGCCAGTTATCTGGGATATTCTGGAGAATGTGATGAAGGGTCATCCGGTTATGTTGAACCGTGCCCCTACACTTCACCGTCTCGGTATCCAGGCATTCCAGCCTAAGATGATCGAGGGTAAGGCTATCCAGTTGCACCCATTGGCATGTACAGCGTTCAATGCCGACTTCGATGGAGACCAGATGGCTGTTCACCTTCCATTGAGCAACGAGGCTATCTTGGAGACTCAGATCCTGATGCTCCAGAGCCACAACATTTTGAACCCTGCTAATGGTGCACCTATCACCGTTCCTTCTCAGGATATGGTGCTTGGTCTCTACTATATTACAAAGATTCGCCCAGGTGCTAAGGGCGAGGGCTTGACATTCTATGGTCCTGAGGAGGCTTTGATTGCTCGTAACGAGGGACGTTGTGATCTCCATGCCTTGGTAAAGGTGATCGTTGACGACTTGGTTGACGGTAAGATCCAGAAGCGTATGATTGAGACCTCTGTAGGTCGTGTTATCGTGAATGGTATCATCCCTGATGAGGTAGGCTTCTTCAACGACGTTATCTCTAAGAAGACACTCCGCGGCTTGATTTCTAATGTAATCAAGGCTGTTGGTATGGCAGAGGCTTGTGCCTTCCTTGATGGTATCAAGAATCTGGGTTATCGTATGGCATACGTTGCTGGTTTGTCATTCAACCTTGGTGATATCATCATCCCACCTGAGAAGGAGGAGATTGTTGAGCGTGGTCGCAAGGAGGTTGAGGAAATCACCAACAACTATAATATGGGTTTCATCACCAACAAGGAGCGTTACAACCAGGTAATCGATGCGTGGACTCACGTAAATACCGATTTGGGTAATATCCTGATGAAGGAGATGACAGAGGCAGATCAGGGATTCAATGCCGTTTACATGATGCTTGACTCTGGAGCCCGTGGTTCTAAGGATCAGATTAAGCAGTTGTCTGGTATGCGTGGTTTGATGGCTAAGCCTCAGAAGGCTGGTGCAGAAGGTGCGCAGATTATTGAGAACCCTATCCTTTCTAACTTTAAGGAGGGTATGTCTGTGTTGGAGTACTTTATCGCTTCTCACGGTGCTCGTAAGGGTCTTGCTGATACCGCGATGAAGACTGCCGATGCAGGTTACTTGACTCGTCGTCTTGTTGACGTATCTCATGATGTCATCATTACTCAGGAGGATTGCGGTACCTTGCGTGGCTTGGTTTGCACCGCTTTGAAGAATGGTGATGAGATTATCTCTTCTCTCTATGAGCGTATCTTGGGTCGTGTATCTGTACACGATATCATCCACCCTACAACAGGTGAGTTGATCGTTAAGTCTGGTGAGGAAATCACAGAGGCTAAGGCTAAAATCATCGATGAGTCTCCAATCGAGAGCGTTGAGATCCGTTCAGTACTCACTTGTGAGAGCAAGAAGGGTGTCTGCATGAAGTGTTACGGCCGTAACTTGGCTACAGCTCGTATGGTTCAGCTCGGTGAGGCTGTGGGTGTCATCGCTGCACAGGCTATCGGTGAGCCTGGTACTCAGCTTACTCTCCGTACCTTCCACGCCGGTGGTATCGCGTCTAACGCTGCTGCCAACGCTAAGATTGCTGCGAAGAACAAGTCTCGCATCGAGTTTGATGAGTTGAGCACAGTTCCATTCGTAGAGGAAGATGAGGAAGGCAACGATATCAAGTGCGAGAAGGTAGTAAGCCACTTGGCTGAAATCCGTTTCGTTGATCCAAATACAAACATCGTTCTTGCTACATTGAATGTACCTTATGGTTCTTCTTTGTATCACAAGGAGGGTGAGATTGTTGAGAAGGATACTGTGATTGCTCGTTGGGACCCATTCAACGCCGTTATCGTCAGCCAGTACGCTGGTACCTTGAAGTTCAACGACGTTCAGAAGGATCAGACCTACCGTGCCGAGGTCGATGAGACTACTGGTTTGGAGGAGAAGATCATCACCGATTCTAAGAATAAGGCGATGGTTCCTTCTTGTGATGTTATTGATGCAAACGGTGAGATTGTAGGTACATATAACTTCCCTGTAGGTGGTCACCTCGTTGTAGAGGATGGTCAGACTATTAAGACTGGTGAGGTCTTGGTTAAGATTCCTCGCGCCGTAGGTGGTGCTGGTGATATCACCGGTGGTCTTCCACGTGTAACCGAGCTTCTCGAGGCTCGTAACCCATCTAACCCAGCTGTCGTATCTGAAATCGATGGTGAGGTAACTATGGGTAAGGTAAAGCGTGGTAACCGTGAGATCATCGTAACCTCTAAGACTGGCGACCAGAAGAAGTATCTCGTATCACTCTCTAAGCAGATCCTGGTACAGGAGCATGACGCCGTACGTGCTGGTACTCCTCTTTCTGATGGTAGTGTAACTCCAGGCGATATCCTCGCTATCATGGGTCCTACCGCTGTTCAGGAGTACATCGTTAACCAGATCCAGGACGTTTACCGTCTCCAGGGTGTGGCTATCAACGATAAGCACTTCGAGGTGGTTGTTCGTCAGATGATGCGTAAGGTTCGTATCGACGATCCAGGAGATACTACATTCTTGGAGCAGGAGTTGGTTGATAAGCTCGACTTCGCTGAGGAGAATGACCGTATCTGGGGTAAGAAGGTTGTTACCAATGCTGGTGACAGCACCGAGCTCAAGCCTGGTCAGATCATTACAGCACGTAAGTTGCGTGATGAGAACTCAGCATTGAAGCGTCGCGATATGAAGCTTGTTCAGGTTCGTGATGCCGTAGCTGCAACATCTACTCAGATCCTCCAGGGTATTACCCGTGCCGCTCTTGGTACCAAGAGCTTCATGAGTGCCGCTTCTTTCCAGGAGACCACTAAGGTCTTGAACGAGGCTGCTATTCGTGGTAAGGTAGATTACCTTGAGGGAATGAAGGAGAATGTTATCTGCGGTCACTTGATTCCAGCAGGTACTGGTCTCCGCCAGTGGGAGAAGCTTGTTGTTGGTTCTAAGGAAGAGTACGAGCGCATGCAGGCTAACAGAAAGAATGTACTCGACTATGCAGATTCTCCAATCGTGGACTAATCTGAAGGTTAGAGTAACATATATATAATAAGGTATAAGAGCCATAGGTGAGTCATCATCTATGGCTCTTTTCTTGATATTGCCTGCCTGTTGATGATATCAAATCAACTTTTTAATATTTTTTCTTTTTTGGGGCTGGGAATTTGATACCTTGATGTGTTCTTGGGATAAACAATACAGATAAAAATAGAATGAGCAAGGCTGATCAGATGCTTCGTTTTATAGACCGGGAATTGACGCTCCAAACACGTCGGGTAGTCAATATGCATTATTAACATCGGCAGGGGATGCGTCTCAAGTAAAAATAGCATCCTGTCCAAATACTGCTGTTGTCAGTGATAAAGCTACGTCAACTGATGTCAAGAAGGAAATTGTGCTTAAGACTTTCGACAATGTTTCCTGAGAAACGATGCTCGGAGAAATGGCAGAGTATTATGGAGTGAAGATTGTGTTCCAGAACCAGGAAGCCAAGCAGCTTCGTTTCTATTATGAATGGAACAGCGAGAACAGTCTGCAGAGTGTAGTGGATGAATTGAATCATTCACAACAGATAATTCTCTCTTTGGACAATGAGCAACTGAAGGATTTAGACAAGGCTACCCGTCGATATAAAATCAGTTTTATCTATAATGAACTGGAAGATTTCACCGTCACTACCTCTTTCCGTAATCTCGATTTGCAGGAAGCTTTGGGGCGGGTCTTTGGATTTTATCCGATGAAGGCTACGATAGAGGATAGCTTGATATTCGTGGAATGTACCCAAAAGGAACCTACCAAATTGATGGGACGGGTGATTGATGAACGTCATCGACCAGTGGAGTTTGCCAATGTGGCTTTGCTCAATCCCAGGGATTCTTCCTTTCTCACAGGTGGTGTGACCAATGCCAGCGGCAATTTCGTGCTACCTTGTGGCATGAAGAAGGTTCTCGCCAAAGTAAGTTGCGTGGGTTATCACACCTTATATAATATATATTATATAATGTGGGAAAAGTCGGAAATATTGTGTTGAAGGAGAGTACCATGCATATCAATGGTGTTACGGTGAAGGCGAAGTTGCCCTCTTTCAAGATGGGACGTGAAGGAATGCTCATAGACATACAGCATTCTGATTTGTCAAAAGTAGGAGATGCCGTTGATGTACTCCGACAATTACCTCGCATCAATGTAAGTAGTACCGATGTCATCAGCGTTTATGGCAAGGGTACACCTATTATATATATCAACAATAAACAGGTGAGAGATTCCAGGGAATTGCAGCGCCTGAAGTCTGATGCCATCAAGAATGTGGAAATCATTACTTCGCCTGGTGCAAGATATGATGCCACGGTTAGCTCGGTGATTCGCATCCGGACCGTCAAGAAGCAAGGTGAAGGTATGAGTGGTTTCTAGCCTTTTCATATCCTTTAGGCTCGTTTTCAATGGATGCAGGATTGAGATACGAGTATGTGTCTGCCAAGTATTATTCTTTCGGAAAGTATGAAGAAGAGCCTAGCAGGAATTATAGCAATTGGTTTCCCAACCTGACCCTGTCATGGAATAAGGAACCATGGGCTGCATCTCTGGTATATACCTGCAAGACAAAGCGTCCTTCTTATAGTTCCTTGCGCAATGAGGTGCAGTATGATAATCGCTATATGTATGAAGGTGGCGATCCTTATCTTCGTCCTACCATTGCTCATGATGTATCATTGGATGTGATGTGCAACTGGATTTCGTTTGGTGTGGAATATCTTTATGAGGATAATCCCATCATCTGGTATGCTACCCTTTATAAACATCAGGATATAGCCTTCTTGAGGAATATATAATGCCTTCCGCCGGTATCGCTCTGGTTATTTTGCCTCTATGCGAATGGTTAAGACATTCTTCGATGAAGCCTTGACTGTTAATTTCTATGCTGATGATATCTTCAGAAGTCAGAAAGACCAATGGACCATGTATGGCGACCATTCAACCTTGACGAAGGATAGTTATCATAGTGCCCGTGAAATTGGTGTCAGGGTGGTCTATAAATTCAATTCTGGTCATAGAAAGTATAAGGGTTCTGGTGCTGGTAATGCAGAAAAGAGCCGTTTCTGATAGACCGGTTCTTCAGATAAAAAAGAAATTGTATTTCAAAAGTCCTTTCACGCTAAGCATATGTCTTTGTATTGGAAGCATTTTAGTGTGAAAGGACTTTTAACACAAAATAATTGGCAAATTATTCTTCTTTTTCAGATATTATGTGTAAATTTGCACTATCATTTAAAGTTTAATCCTATTAACTTAATAAAATTATGGAAGAAAATAAGAATAATCAACAGCAGCAGAATCAGTTCCAGATGGGCATCAGCCCAGAAGTAGCAGAGGGTATATACTCTAACTTGGCACTGATTACTCATTCTAATTCAGATTTCATCTTGGATTTTGCATGTGCACTTCCAGGAATGCCAGCACCTCAGATCAAGAGCCGTGTCATCATGGCACCTGAGCATGCCAAGCGTTTGCTCCAGGCATTGCAGAGCAATGTTTATAACTACGAGCAGGCTTTCGGTAAGATTAAGTTGGCAGACGAGCCAGAGCGTACTATTGCTCCATTTGGCACACCAAAAGGTGAGGCTTAATGCATAACCACATACATACTAAGACTAAATTTCCTGCTAAAAGCCGCTTTTTCTTTATAATATTTGTTTTTAATAGTTATATAAAGTTAAAACTAACCCTCGTTTTTTAAAAGTCTCCTTAATATTTAGGTAGTTTGCCGAAAAAGTCGTAACTTTGCACCCCGAAAAGCCCCATAAGGTGGTGGCTTATACGGAAATAAGACAATAATAAAAATAAAATAATAAATTAAAAAGTAAAATTATGCCTACTATTTCACAGTTAGTAAGAAAAGGCAGACGAGTATTGGTAGACAAGAGCAAGTCACCAGCTTTGGATTCATGTCCTCAGCGTCGTGGTGTTTGTGTTCGTGTTTACACAACAACTCCAAAGAAGCCTAATTCGGCAATGCGTAAGGTTGCCCGTGTTCGTTTGACAAACTCTAAGGAGGTTAACTCTTACATCCCAGGAGAGGGTCACAACTTGCAGGAGCACTCAATCGTGTTGGTTCGCGGTGGTCGTGTTAAGGACCTCCCAGGTGTACGTTATCACATCGTTCGTGGTACTCTTGATACCGCAGGTGTTGCAAACCGCACACAGCGTCGTTCTAAGTACGGTGCTAAGCGTCCAAAGGCAAAGAAGTAATTCTAATCCGGACAAAATTAAAAGAAATCCGAAAACTCACGGTCGGAGAAGGTCGAGAGTTTAGGTAAAAAGATTATTTTATTAAACGTTTTGCTGGAGAAGTAACAGGTTGAGTAAATACTCGGGTGCGAGTGTTGAAGAACGATATACAGCCCCATGCAGAATTTAAATTTTTTCGATTAAAAAATGAGAAAAGCAAAACCAAAGAAGAGAGTGATCCTCCCAGATCCAGTCTTCAATGACCAGAAGGTCTCTAAATTCGTAAATCATTTGATGTATGATGGTAAGAAGAATACATCTTATGAGATTTTCTACAATGCACTCGATACCGTAAAGGCTAAGATGGCTAACGAGGAGAAGTCTGCACTTGAGATTTGGAAGCAGGCTCTCGACAATATTACTCCACAGGTTGAGGTTAAGAGCCGCCGTATTGGTGGTGCAACCTTCCAGGTTCCTACAGAAATTCGTCCTGATCGCAAGGAGAGTATCTCTATGAAGAATCTTATTATCTTCGCTCGCAAGCGTGGTGGTAAGACTATGGCAGATAAGCTCGCTGCAGAGATTATGGATGCTTATAACAATCAGGGTGGCGCATTCAAGCGCAAGGAGGATATGCATCGTATGGCTGAGGCTAACCGTGCATTTGCTCACTTCAGATTCTAATTTAATTTATAAAATAGGTTTAAAAGAAAATGGCAAGTCGCGATTTACATTTGACACGTAACATCGGTATCATGGCGCACATCGATGCCGGTAAGACAACAACATCTGAGCGTATCTTGTTCTATACAGGTAAGACTCATAAGATCGGTGAGGTACACGATGGTGCTGCTACAATGGACTGGATGGCCCAGGAGCAGGAGCGTGGTATTACTATCACTTCTGCAGCTACAACTTGTAACTGGAACTATCTCGGTAAGTCTTATAAGATCAACTTGATCGATACTCCGGGACACGTTGACTTCACTGCTGAGGTTGAGCGTTCACTCCGTGTACTCGATGGTGCTGTTGCTACATATTCTGCAGCTGACGGTGTACAGCCACAGTCAGAGACAGTATGGCGCCAGGCTGACAAGTACAATGTACCTCGTATCGGTTATGTAAACAAGATGGACCGTTCTGGTGCTAACTTCTTTGAGACAGTACAGCAGATGAAGGATATCTTGGGTGCTAATCCTATTGCTATTCAGATTCCTATTGGTGCTGAGGAGAACTTCAAGGGTGTAATTGACCTGATCAAGATGAAGGCTATTCTCTGGCACGATGAGACTATGGGTGCTGAGTATGATGTAGAGGATATTCCTGCTGACTTGGCTGATGAGGCTGCTGAGTGGCGTGATAAGCTCCTCGAGGGCGCTGCTAACTTCGATGACGAGGTTATGGAGCTTTACCTCGATGGTAAGGATATTCCAGAGGAGAAGCTCCTCGCTGCTATCCGCAAGGGTTGCTGTGCTATGGAGTGCTGCCCAATGTTGCTCGGTTCTTCATACAAGAACAAGGGTGTTCAGCCTTTGCTCGACTATGTATGTGCATTCTTGCCTTCACCAATGGATACTCCAAATATCATCGGTACTAACCCTGATACTGAGGAGGAAGAGGATCGTAAGCCATCTGAGGATGAGCCAACATCTGCTCTCGCATTTAAGATTGCTACCGACCCATTCATGGGCCGCTTGGTATTCTTCCGTGTTTACTCTGGTAAGGTTGTTGCTGGTTCTTACGTTTACAACCCACGTTCTGGCAAGCGCGAGCGTATCAGCCGTCTGTTCCAGATGAACTCTAAGCAGGAAATTCCAATGGAGTCTATCGACGCTGGTGATATCGGTGCAGGTGTAGGTTTCAAGGATATCCGTACAGGTGATACACTCTGTGATGAGGATCACCCAATCGTATTGGAGTCTATGACATTCCCTGATACTGTGATTTCTATCGCAGTTGAGCCAAAGAGCCAGGCAGACATCGCTAAGATGGATAACGGTCTCGCTAAGTTGGCTGAGGAGGACCCAACCTTCACAGTTCGTACAGACGAGCAGAGCGGTCAGACTATCATCTCTGGTATGGGTGAGCTCCACTTGGATATCATCATTGACCGTTTGAAGCGTGAGTTCAAGGTTGAGTGTAACCAGGGTAAGCCTCAGGTTAACTATAAGGAGGCTATCACTAAGACAGCTCAGAGCCGTGAGACATACAAGAAACAGTCTGGTGGTCGTGGTAAGTTCGCTTGTATCGATGTAACCATCGGTCCTAAGGACGAGGATTACAAGGAGGGCGACTTGCAGTTCATCAACGAGGTTAAGGGTGGTAACGTTCCTAAGGAATTCATCCCATCAGTACAGAAGGGCTTCGCTGACTGCTTGTCAAATGGTGTACTCGGTGGCTTCCCAATGACAGGTTTGAAGGTAACTTTGACCGATGGTAGCTTCCACCCAGTTGACTCTGACCAGTTGTCATTCGAGTTGGTAGCACATCAGGCATTCAAGGTGCTTTGCCCTAAGGCAGGTCCTGTTTTGATGGAGCCTATCATGAAGGTAGAGGTTGTTACTCCAGAAGAGAATATGGGTGATGTAATCGGTGACTTGAACAAGCGCCGTGGTCTCGTTCAGGGTATGGAGGAAGGCCGTAGCGGTGCTCGCATCGTAAAGGCTATGGTTCCATTGGCCGAGATGTTCGGTTATGTAACAGCTTTGCGTACTATCACTTCAGGTCGTGCAACAAGCTCTATGGAGTATGATCACCACGCACCTCTCTCTTCAGCAATCGCTAAGGCAGTGTTGGAGGAGGTTAAGGGTCACGCAGAACTCCTTTAATAAAAAAGAAATAGCGGTAAGATGAGGCGCTGCTTAGCGAATGACTCTTAAGCAGCGTACCTCTTCTTCCATTAGACTAAAATAATTCATATTAATAATAACTTAATTTTAAAAATGAGTCAGAAAATCAGAATTAAGCTGAAGTCTTACGACCACCAGTTGGTTGACAAGTCAGCTGAGAAGATTGTGAAGGCTGTTAAGGCAACAGGCGCTATCGTTAGCGGTCCTATTCCATTGCCAACACACAAGCGTATTTTTACTGTAAACCGCAGTACTTTCGTTAACAAGAAGTCTCGCGAGCAGTTCCAGCTCTCAGATTTCAAGCGTCTCATCGACATCTACAGCTCAACAGCTAAGACCGTTGATGCCTTGATGAAGCTTGAATTGCCAAGTGGTGTAGAAGTAGAAATCAAAGTCTAATTATTTAAAATTAAATTGAAATGCCAGGATTAATTGGAAGAAAAATCGGAATGACATCCGTTTTCAGTGCCGACGGTAAGAATATTCCGTGCACTGTTATCGAAGTAGGTCCTTGTGTTGTAACCCAGGTTAAGACCGTAGAGAAGGATGGTTACAAGGCTTATCAGTTAGGTTTCGGCGAGGCTAAGGAGAATCGCACTTCTCAGCCTATGATGGGAATCTTCAAGAAGGCAGGCACAACACCTAAGAAGCACTTGGCCGAGTTCAAGTTTGATGAGGAGTACAACCTCGGTGACACCATTACAGTTGAAATCTTCAACGGCTGCAAGTTCGTTGACGTAATTGGTACATCAAAGGGTAAAGGCTTCCAGGGCGTTGTTAAGCGTCACGGATTCGGAGGTGTAGGTCAGTCTACTCATGGTCAGGATGACCGCGCTCGCAAGCCGGGATCTATTGGTGCATGTTCTTACCCTGCAAAGGTATTCAAGGGTATGCGCATGGGTGGCCAAATGGGAGGTGATAGAGTAACAACTCAGAACCTTCAGGTGTTAAAGGTAATTCCAGAGCAGAATCTCCTTATCGTTAAGGGTTCTTTCGCTGGATGCAAAGGTTCAACTGTTTTAATTGAGAAATAATGGAAGTTAGCGTATTAGATATCAAAGGTCAGGAGACCGGCCGCAAGGTAGCTCTTAATGATGCAGTCTTCGGCATAGAGCCTAACGATCACGTTCTCTACCTCGACGTAAAGCAGTATCTCGCTAACCAGCGTCAGGGTACAGCTAAGTCTAAGGAGAGAAGCGAGATGAGCGGTTCTACTCGTAAGCTTGGTCGTCAGAAGGGCGGCGGCGGTGCTCGCCGTGGTGATATTAACTCACCTGTACTCGTAGGTGGTGCTCGCGTATTTGGTCCTAAGCCACGTGATTACCGCTTCAAGCTCAACAAGAAGGTAAAGATTCTTGCTCGTAAGTCTGCATTGTCTTATAAGGCAAAGGAGAGCGCAATCGTGATGTTGGAAGATTTCACTTTTGAGGCTCCAAAGACTAAAGAATTCTTAAGTGTTCTTAAGAATCTTAAAATCGAGGGCAAAAAGGTACTCTTCGTTTTGCCAGAATCAAATAAAAACGTATATTTGTCTGCACGTAACTTACAGCGCGCTGAGGTTATCCTCGCATCTAACGTCAATTCGTACAAAGTTTTGAACGCTGATGTCGTAGTGATTACTGAGAAGTCGCTTGAGACTATCGACCAGATCTTAACAAAGTAAAAAGGAGATATTAGAATATGGCATTTATTATCAAACCATTGGTTACTGAGAAGATGACCAAGATTACAGACAAGCAGCCTAACCGCTATGGCTTCGTTGTTCGTCCTGAGGCTAATAAGCTCGAGATTAAGAAGGAAGTTGAGAGTCTGTATAATGTTACAGTAGTTGACGTGAACACAATTCGCTACGCTGGCAAGCGCTCTGCTCGTTACACTAAGGCAGGTCTTGTTAAGGGTCAGAAGAATGCGTTCAAGAAGGCAATCGTTACTCTGAAGGAGGGCGATACAATTGATTTTTACAGCAATATTTAAAATAAAAAATGGCAGTACGTAAATTAAAACCGGTTACTCCGGGTCAAAGACACAAGGTTATTGGCACGTTCGAGGATATTACTGCATCCGTGCCAGAGAAGTCTCTCGTTTACGGTAAGCGTTCTACCGGCGGTCGAAACAACACCGGTAAGATGACCGTTCGCTACATTGGCGGTGGTCACAAGCAGAAGTATCGTTTAATCGACTTCAAACGTGAGAAAGATGGTGTTCCAGCAGTTGTTAAGACAATCGAGTACGATCCAAACCGTTCGGCTCGTATCGCGTTGCTTTACTACGCTGATGGTGAAAAACGTTACATTATTGCTCCTAACGGACTTCAGGTAGGCGCTACTTTGATGTCAGGTGCAGAAGCTGCTCCTGAGATTGGTAACTGTCTTCCTTTGGCAAACATCCCTGTAGGTACAGTGATCCACAACATCGAGTTGCGTCCTGGTCAGGGTGCTTTGTTGGTTCGTTCGGCTGGTAATTTTGCTCAGTTGACTTCTCGTGAGGGCAGTTATTGTGTAATTAAGCTCCCTTCTGGTGAAACACGCCAGATTTTGAGTGCTTGTAAGGCTACAGTTGGTAGTGTTGGTAACTCAGACCACGCACTTGAGCAGTCTGGTAAGGCTGGTCGCTCTCGCTGGTTGGGTCGTCGTCCACACAACCGTGGTGTTGTTATGAACCCTGTTGATCACCCAATGGGTGGTGGTGAAGGTCGCCAGAGTGGTGGTCACCCACGTTCACGTAAGGGCTTGTACGCTAAGGGTCTTAAGACTCGCGCACCTAAGAAGCTTTCTAACAAGTATATTATCGAAAGAGCTAACAAAAAATAAAGAGTAAATTATGAGTCGTTCACTTAAAAAGGGTCCATACATCAACGTTTCTCTCGAGAAGAAGATTCTCGCTATGAACGAGAGTGGCAAGAAGAATGTTGTTAAGACATGGGCTAGAGCTTCAATGATATCTCCTGATTTCGTAGGACATACTGTTGCAGTTCATAACGGTAATAAATTTATCCCTGTTTATGTTACAGAGAATATGGTTGGCCACAAGCTTGGAGAGTTCGCTCCAACACGTCGCTTTGGCGGTCACTCTGGTAACAGAAAGTAAGCTAAGGGTTAAACCATTTAAAAATTTAAGTAAATAATGGGAGCAAGAAAACATATTGCGGCTGAAAAATTGAAAGAAGCCCGTAAAAACTTGTACTTCGCTAAGTTGGTAGGCGTTCCTTCTTCTCCACGTAAGATGCGCTATGTAGTAGACATGATTCGTGGTATGGAGGTTAACCGTGCACTCGGAGTACTTCGCTTCTCTAAGAAGCAGGCATCTGCTGACGTTGAGAAATTACTTCGTTCAGCTATCGCTAACTGGGAGGCAAAGAATAATCGCAAGGCTGAAGACGGTGAGCTTTATATCAGTAAGGTCTTCGTTGACGAAGGCGTTACAATGAAACGTATGAGACCTGCACCACAGGGTCGTGGTTATAGAATCCGTAAGCGTTCTAACCATGTTACTCTCTTTGTTGATGCAAAAACTAATGACGAAAAATAATTAAGTAGAATGGGACAGAAAGTTAATCCGATTAGTAACCGACTTGGTGTTATCCGTGGTTGGGATTCAAATTGGTTCGGTGGTAAGAACTTCGGTGACAACCTCGTAGAGGATCAGAAAATCCGTAAGTATCTTAACGAGCGTCTTGCTAAGGCAAGTGTTTCTCGTATCGTTATCGAACGTACATTGAAGCTTGTTACCATTACTATTTGCACAGCCCGTCCAGGTATTGTCATTGGTAAAGGTGGTCAGGATGTAGATAAGTTGAAGGAAGAGTTGAAGAAGCTTTATAAGAAAGATATTCAGATCAACATCTTCGAGGTTAAGAAGCCTGAGCTTGATGCTACCATCGTAGGTAAGAACATCGCGAGCCAGATTGAGCACATGATTGCTTATCGTCGCGCTATCAAGATGGCAGTTGCTAACACTATGCGTGCTGGTGCTGAGGGTATCAAGATTCAGATTACAGGTCGTCTGAACGGTGCTGAAATGGCACGTAAGGAAATGTACAAGGAGGGTCGTACACCTCTCCATACATTCCGTGCAGACATCGACTACTGCCAGTGCGAGGCACTTACCAAGGTAGGTTTGCTTGGCATCAAGGTATGGATTTGCCGTGGTGAGGTTTATGGTAAGACTGATCTTACTCCAAACTTCTCACAGGACAACAAGAGCAACAACCGTGGTAACGGCCGCTCTAACAACCGTGGTGGTAATCGTAAAAGAAACAATAACCGTTAAATTTTAGAAAGCTATCATGTTACAGCCAAAAAGAGTAAAATATAGAAGACCTCAAGATGGTCGTGGCAATAAGGGCAACGCTCACAGAGGTACACAATTGGCATTCGGTTCTTTCGGCATCAAGACTCTTGAGTCAAAGTGGATCGATAGCCGTCAGATTGAGGCAGCTCGTGTGGCATTGAACCGCTACATGAACCGTCAGGGCCAGGTCTGGATTCGCATTTTCCCTGATAAGCCAATCACTCGTAAGCCAGCCGATGTCCGAATGGGTAAAGGTAAGGGTGATCCAGCAGGATGGGTTGCACCTGTTACACCAGGTCGTATTCTCTTCGAAGTAGAGGGTGTAAGCTTCGACATTGCAAAGGAGGGACTCCGTCTTTGCGCTCAGAAGCTTCCTGTGAAGACTAAGTTTATTGTTAGACGTGATTACGATAAAAACGCTTAATTATGAAGATTGCAGAAATTAAAAATATCGAGACCAAGGAATTGGTTGAGAAGCTGGAGGCAGCAGTTGACGCTTTGAACAAGAAGAAGATCAACCACAACGTAACTCCACTTGAGAATCCATCAGAGATTAAGATTGCTCGTCGTGATATCGCACGTATGAAAACTGAACTTCGTCAGAGAGAACTTAACAAATAATAATGGTCCAGATGGAAACAAGAAATTTAAGAAAAGTAAGACAGGGTGTTGTTATCAGCAACAAGATGGATAAAACCATTGTTATTGCAGCTAAGTTCAAGGAGATGCACCCTATTTATGGTAAGTTTGTCCAGAAGACAAAGAAGTACCATGCACATGACGAGAACAATGAGGCTAACGTAGGTGATACAGTTATGATCATGGAGACTCGTCCTCTGTCTAAGACAAAGAGATGGAGATTAGTACAAATTGTAGAAAAAGCTAAGTAATTATGATACAGGCAGAATCAAGACTTACAGTATGTGATAACAGCGGTGCTCGCGAGGCTCTTTGCATTCGAGTTCTCGGTGGTACAGGCCGTCGTTACGCTAGCGTTGGTGACGTGATTGTCGTTGCTGTCAAGAACGTTATCCCATCAAGTGATTTGAAGAAGGGTGCAGTATCAAAGGCTTTGATTGTTCGCACAAAGAAGGAGATTCGTCGTGCAGACGGTTCATATATCCGTTTCGACGATAACGCTTGTGTATTGCTCAACAATGCAGGTGAGCTTCGTGGTAGCCGTATCTTCGGCCCTGTTGCTCGTGAGCTTCGTGCAGTTAATATGAAAGTCGTTTCTTTGGCACCTGAGGTTCTTTAATATATTAAAAGTATAAAGTAATGAGTAAGTTACATATTAAGAAAGACGATACCGTTATCGTTATTGCCGGTGCTGATAAGGGCAAGACAGGTAAGGTGCTCAAGGTCCTCGTTGACGAGAATCGTGCCATCGTAGAGGGTGTGCACATGGTATCTAAGAGCACAAAGCCATCTGCTCAGAATCCTCAGGGAGGCATCGTAAAGCAGGAGGCTCCTATTCATATCTCAAATTTGAGTTTGATCGATCCTAAGAGTGGCAAGGCTACTCGCGTTGCTATCAAGCATGAGGGTAAAAACGTTGTTCGCATCGCTAAAAAGTCAGGGGAGGAAATCAAGTAATGGATACAGCACAGTTAAAGAAAGTATATAAGGAGACAATCGCTCCTGCTCTTCAGAAGCAGTTCAACTATTCTTCAGCAATGGAGATTCCAGTTTTGAAGAAGATTGTCATCAACCAGGGTCTCGGTGACGCTACACAGGACAAGAAGATTGTTGACGTAGCTATCAATGAGATTACTGCTATCACCGGTCAGAAGGCTGTTGCTACATATTCTAAGAAGGATATCGCAAACTTCAAGCTTCGTAAGAAGATGCCTATCGGTGTTATGGTAACATTGCGTCGTGAGCGTATGTACGAGTTCTTGGAGAAGCTCGTTCGTGTTTCTCTTCCTCGTATCCGCGACTTCAAGGGTATTGAGAGCAAGTTCGATGGCCGTGGTAACTACACATTGGGTATCACAGAGCAGATCATCTTCCCAGAGATCAACATCGATGAGATTGACCGTATTCAGGGTATGAACATCACCTTCGTTACAACTGCCAAGACAGACGAGGAAGGTTTTGCACTTCTGAAGGCATTCGGTCTTCCATTCAAGAACGCAAATAAAGATTAAGAGATATGGCAAAAGAATCAATGAAAGCTCGCGAGATTAAGCGTGCAAAGCTTGTAGCTCGTTACGCTGAGAAGCGCGAAGCTCTGAAAAAGATTATTGCAACTTCTAATGATCCAGCCGAAGCATACGAGGCAGCTCGTAAGCTTCAGGCTATCCCTAAGAATGCAAACCCTATCCGTCTTCACAACCGTTGCAAGATCACTGGTCGTCCAAAGGGTTATATCCGCCAGTTCGGTCTTTCACGTATCCAGTTCCGTGAGATGGCTTCTGCAGGTTTGATTCCAGGTGTTAAGAAGGCAAGCTGGTAATCTTTACAGGCAAGGAATTTTTTATTATTTAATATTGTCGGGGTAGTCCCGATTAATTAAACATTTATATTTTATGACAGATCCAATAGCAGATTATCTGACAAGACTCAGAAACGCAATCATGGCTCATCACCGTGTTGTAGAAGTTCCTGCGTCTAACTTGAAGAAAGAGATTACAAAGATCCTCTTCGAGAAAGGTTACATCCTCAACTACAAGTTTGTAGAGGATGGTCCTCAGGGCTCAATCAAGGTTGCCTTGAAGTACAACCCAACTACAAAGCAAAACGCTATCAAGTGTTTGAAGCGCGTGTCAACTCCAGGTTTGCGTAAGTACACTGGTTACAAGGACATGCCAAGAGTAATTAACGGATTAGGTATTGCTATCTTATCTACATCCAAAGGTGTAATGACAGACAAAGAGGCTTCTGATCTTAAGATCGGTGGCGAGGTTCTTTGCTATATTTATTAATTGGAGGCTTTTATATGTCTAGAATAGGAAAATTGCCAATTAGTATCCCTGCAGGTGTTACTGTAAACTATGACAACGATTCACACGTTTGTACAGTAAAGGGCCCTAAGGGTGAACTTTCTCAGTGGATTGATCCATCTATCAAGTTTATCAACGCAGATGGTCAGATTAGCTTTGAAATCGATGAAAATAGTCCTGTAAATGTTAAGCAGAAGCAGGCTTTCCACGGTTTGTATCGCTCTCTCGTTAACAACATGGTTGTTGGCGTTAGCGCTGGTTATACAAAGGTTTTGGAATTGGTAGGTGTTGGTTATCGTGTTTCTAACCAGGGCAACTTGATTGAGTTCGCTTTGGGTTACACTCACCCTATTTTCATCCAGTTGCCTAAGGAGATTAAGGTTGAGACTAAGTCTGAAAGAAACCAGAACCCAATCTTGACATTGGAGTCATGCGACAAGCAGTTGTTGGGACTCGTTTGTGCAAAAATTCGTTCTTTCCGCAAGCCTGAGCCTTATAAGGGTAAGGGTATTCTCTTCAAGGGTGAAGTTATTCGCAGAAAGTCTGGTAAGAGTGCTTCAGCTAAGTAATTTTAATTATTTACGATTATGACAACAAAGAAAGTAGAAAGACGAATTAAGATAAAGTTCCGCATTCGCAAGAATGTTAATGGAACAGCTGAGCGTCCACGTCTCAGTGTATTCCGCTCTAACAAGCAGATTTACGCTCAGGTTATTAATGATTTGACAGGCACTACACTTGCATCAGCTTCTTCACTCGGTTTGGAGAAGATGCCTAAGCAGGAGCAGGCAACCAAGGTTGGCGAGCTCATCGCTGAGAAGGCAAAGGCTGCTGGCGTTGAGAAAGTAGTTTTCGACCGTAACGGTTATCTCTACCACGGTCGCGTAAAGCAGTTGGCTGACGGTGCTCGTAATGGTGGTCTTAAATTTTAAACGATTATGGCAATGGATAAAGTAAAGGTAAATAACGAAGAAGTACTTAAGGATCGCTTGGTTGCAATCAACCGTGTCACTAAGGTTACCAAGGGTGGTCGTACTTTCACATTCGCTGCTATCGTCGTTGTAGGTGACGGTAACGGTGTTATCGGTTACGGTCTTGGTAAGGCAGGTGAGGTTACAGCTGCTATTGCTAAGGGTACTGAGGCTGCTAAGAAGAACCTGGTTAAAGTTCCTATACTCAAGGGTACAGTTCCTCACGAGGTTGAGACAGCTTTCGGTGGTGCTAAGGTTCTCATCAAGCCAGCTGCTGCCGGTACTGGTTTGAAGGCCGGTGGTGCTATGCGTGCTGTTCTTGAGAGCGTAGGTATCAAGGACGTTATTGCAAAGTCTAAGGGTTCATCTAATGCCCACAACCTGGTAAAGGCTACTATCGCTGCTCTCGCAGAGATGCGTGATGCTTACACTGTAGCAGGTGAGCGTGGTATCAGTATGGATAAAGTATTTAACGGTTAATTAGGATTTATCGAATATGGCAACAATTAAAGTCAAGCAGATTAAGAGTAAGATTGGTGCTCCAGTTGATCAGAAGCGTACACTCGCTTGTCTGGGTCTCCGCAAGATTTCTCAGGTTGTTGAGGTAGAGGATACTCCTAGCAACCGTGGTATGATCCGTAAGGTTCATCACCTCGTAAGTGTAGTTGATTAATTAATCTCAAAAAATTAGGAACGATTATGAAATTAAATAATTTGAAACCTGCTGCAGGTTCTACCCATTCACGTCGTCGTATTGGTCGTGGTCCAGGTTCTGGTCTCGGTGGTACTTCTACACGTGGTCACAAGGGTGCCAAGGCTCGTTCTGGTTATAAGAGAAAGATTGGTTTCGAAGGTGGTCAGATGCCATTGCAGCGTCGTGTTCCAAAGGCTGGTTTCAAGAATATCAACCATAAGGAGTACTTCGCAGTAAACCTTTCAACTCTTCAGGCTCTTGCAGAAGCAAAGAACCTTACAAAGATCGGTATTGAGGAACTCAAGGCAGCTGGTCTTACCAATGGTAAGGAGCTCGTTAAGGTTCTCGGTAACGGTGAACTTACAGCAAAATTGGAAGTTGAAGCTAATGCTTTCTCAAAGACTGCCGAAGAAGCAATCAAGGCAGTAGGTGGTAACGCAACTATAATCTAAGTAATGAAAAAGTTTATTGAGACACTAAAGAACTGTTGGAAGATTGAGGACCTCCGTCAGAGACTTCTCATTACTCTTCTGTTTACGGCTATTTACCGTTTTGGCTCGTTTGTGGTACTTCCGGGTATCAATCCGAGCATGTTGGAAAAATTGCAGTCGCAGACCTCAGGCGGTCTTATGTCGCTTTTGGACATGTTCTCTGGTGGTGCATTTTCTAATGCGTCTATCTTCGCATTGGGAATTATGCCTTATATCTCAGCTTCAATTGTTATGCAGCTTCTTGCTGTCGCTGTACCTTACTTCCAGAAGATGCAGCGCGAGGGCGAGAGCGGCCGCAAGAAAATACAATGGTACACTAGAGTCCTGACTGTAGCCATCCTGGTCTTTCAGGCTCCTAGTTACCTTCTGAATTTGAAGATGCAGGCTGCTAACGCTTTGGCAACGGGTATTAGCTGGACCGTCTTTATGATTCCAGCTACTATCATCCTTGCAGCAGGAAGTATGTTTATTCTCTGGCTTGGTGAGCGTATCACGGATAAGGGAGTAGGTAATGGTATCTCTCTCATCATTATGATTGGTATCATCGCTCGTTTGCCTCAGGCATTCGTACAGGAGATGACCTCTCGTTTGCAGGCAATCTCTGGTGGTGGTTTGATCATGTTCATTGTAGAGATTCTTATTCTCTACGCTGTAGTTTGTGCCTCAATTCTTCTGGTACAGGGTACACGTAAGATCCCGGTTCAGTACGCTAAGCGCTTGGTTGGTAATAAGCAGTATGGTGGTGCACGTCAGTACATCCCATTGAAGCTTTTCGCAGCCAACGTAATGCCTATCATCTTTGCACAGGCTTTGATGTTCATTCCATTGGCATTAGTTCGCTACCAGTCTGAAAATGCAAGTAGCGTTGTTCAGCAGCTGATGGATAACCGCAGTTTACTTTATAATGTAATCTATGTAATCCTCGTGATTGCGTTTACATATTTCTACACTGCTATTACATTGAACCCAACTCAGATGGCGGAGGATATGAAGCGTAACAATGGTTTCATTCCAGGTGTTAAGCCAGGTAAGGATACCGCTGAGTACATTGATACCGTAATGTCTCGTATTACTTTACCAGGTTCATTATTTATTGCATTTATTGCGATTATGCCAGCTCTTGCAGGACTTCTTGATGTGCAGCAGGCCTTCTCACAATTCTTCGGAGGTACTTCTCTGTTGATTTTGGTAGGTGTTGTGATTGACACATTGCAGCAGATCGAGAGTCATTTGCTTATGCGCCACTATGATGGTCTTCTCAATTCAGGCCATACTCGTCAGGGTGGTGTTGCTGCATATTAATCTTTATCTTTTGAAATGCAGATATTTCTGAAGACAGAGGATGAAATTAACCTGATGCGCAAGGCTAACCAACTCGTTGGTGCAACGCTTGCGGAATTAGGTAAACATATAAAACCAGGTGTAACGACTCTCCATTTGGATAGGGTAGCCGAGGAGTTCATCCGTGATCACGGTGCGATTCCAACGTTCAAGAATTTTCCTAATCCTTATGGAGAGCCTTTTCCCGCTAGTATATGTACTTCCATCAATGATGTAGTAGTACATGGTATTCCTAGTGAGAAGGACGTGCTGAAGGATGGTGATATTATCTCCATTGACTGCGGCACCCTTTTAGAAGGTTTCAACGGTGACAGTTGCTATACTTTCGCTGTTGGAGAGATAACTTCCGATGTTCAACAACTCCTTAAGGTAACTAAAGAATCTTTGTACCTGGGTATCGAACAGGCTGTGGCAGGAAAGCATTTGGGTGATATTGGTTACGCCGTACAGACTCATTGCCAGCAATATGGTTATGGGGTAGTACGAGAGCTAACAGGTCATGGCATTGGCAGGGCTATGCACGAGGATCCTCCCGTTCGTAATTACGGCAGTCGTGGTTCCGGCATTCTGTTAAAGGAAGGTATGTGCTTGGCTATAGAGCCGATGATAACAATGGGCGACCGTCAAATTGGCTTGCTCCCCGACAAGTGGAGCATAGTTACTAGAGATCGTCAACCAGCTGCTCATTTTGAGCATACAATCGTTGTTCGAAAAGGTAAAGCTGAAATTTTATCTTCATTCGTAGAAGTTGAACATTTAGAAGGACAAAAAATTTAATTATGGCAAAACAGGCCGCTATTGAGCAAGATGGAACAATTGTAGAGGCATTATCAAATGCTATGTTCCGCGTTGAATTGGAGAATGGTGTTGACATTACTGCCCACATCTCTGGTAAGATGAGAATGCATTACATCAAGATTTTACCTGGTGATAAGGTGAAGGTGGAAATGAGTCCATACGACTTGACTAAGGGTAGAATTGTTTTTAGATACAAATAATTATCACATATAAGGTTATGAAGACAAGAGCATCATTGAAGAAGCGTTCAGCTGATTGCAAGATCGTACGTCGTAAGGGTCGTCTCTTCGTTATCAACAAGAAGAACCCTAAGATGAAATTGCGTCAGGGCTAATGTTAAAGTTCTGTAAAAGTATGGCTCTTTCAAAAAAAAGTTGTACTTTTGCACCGCTTTTAACGCAAAGTATTAATTTTTTAATTTTTTATTAAACAATGGCAATAAGAATTGTTGGAGTAGATTTGCCCCAGAATAAGCGTGGCGAAATCGCATTGACCTATATCTATGGTATCGGTCGAAGTAGTTCAGCAAAGATATTGGATAAGGCAGGTGTAAGCCGTGACCTGAAAGTCAGCGAGTGGTCTGACGATCAGGCAGCCAAGATCCGTGAAATTATCGGCGCTGAGTTCAAGGTTGAAGGTGATCTCCGTTCTGAGATCCAGATGAACATTAAGCGACTGATGGATATTGGTTGCTATCGTGGAGTTAGACATCGTAATGGTCTTCCAGTTCGCGGTCAGAGCACAAAGAATAATGCTCGTACTCGCAAGGGTAAGAAGAAGACTGTTGCTAATAAGAAGAAGGCTACTAAGTAATTCTAAGGAGGAAATTAATTATGGCAAAGCAAAAAGCAACATCTAAGAAGAGAAACGTACGCGTTGACGCAATCGGTCAGCTTCACGTACATAGCTCATTCAACAACATCATTGTATCTCTTGCTAACAACGAGGGTCAGGTTATCTCTTGGTCTTCAGCTGGTAAGATGGGTTTCCGTGGTTCTAAGAAGAACACTCCTTATGCTGCTCAGATGGCTGCAGAGGATTGTGCAAAGGTAGCTTTCGACCTTGGTCTTCGCAAGGTTAAGGCATACGTAAAGGGTCCAGGTAACGGTCGTGAGTCTGCTATCCGTGCCGTACATGGTGCAGGTATCGAGGTAACTGAGATCGTTGACGTAACTCCATTACCACACAACGGATGTCGCCCTCCAAAGCGTCGTCGTGTATAATAGCATTCTTTGATACAAACAATATAGCATTTTATAAATATTATGGCTAGATATATAGGTCCGAAATCTAAAATTGCGCGTCGTTTTGGTGAGCCAATCTTCGGCGCAGACAAAGTTTTGTCCAAGAGAAACTTCCCTCCTGGACAGCATGGCAACAACCGTCGTCGCAAGATGTCTGAGTATGGTGTCATGTTGGCAGAGAAGCAGAAGGCTAAGTACACTTACGGTGTATTAGAGCGTCAGTTCCGTAATATGTTTGAGAAGGCTGCTAAGGCTGAGGGTATTACTGGTGAGGTTCTTCTCCAGAATCTCGAGTGCCGACTCGACAACGTGGTATTCCGTCTTGGTATCGCTCCTACTCGTGCTGCTGCACGTCAGTTGGTGGGTCACAAGCACATCACTGTTGATGGCAAGGTAGTTAATATCCCTTCATTTGCAGTTAAGCCAGGTATGGTAGTTGCCGTTCGTGAGAAGTCTAAGTCTCTCGAGGTAATCGAGGCAGCACTTGCTGGTTTCAATCATAGCAAGTACCCATGGATTGAGTGGGACGACAATTCTAAGAGTGGCAAGTTCTTGCACAAGCCAGAGCGTGCTGACATTCCAGAGAATATTAAGGAGCAGTTAATCGTTGAGTTGTACTCTAAATAAATCATTAAATTAATGGCGATATTAGCATTTCAAAAACCTGATAAAGTAGTAATGCTGGAGGCTGACAACCAGTTCGGAAAGTTCGAGTTCCGTCCGTTGGAGCCTGGCTTTGGTGTTACCATCGGTAACGCCTTGCGCCGCATTCTCCTTTCATCATTGGAGGGTTACGCTGTGAACACCATCCGCATCGCGGGTGTTGAGCACGAGTTCTCTTCAGTTCCTGGTGTAAAGGAAGATGTTACCAACATTATCTTGAATCTCAAGCAAGTTCGATTCAAGCAAGTAGTAGAAGAATTCGAGAATGAGAAAGTTAGTATCACCGTTGAGAATTCTACAGAATTCAAGGCTGGTGATATAGGCAAGTATCTGACTGGATTTGAAGTGTTAAACCCTGATTTGGTGATTTGTCATTTAGACTCCAAAGCTTCGATGCAGATTGATCTGACAATTAATAAGGGACGTGGATACGTTCCTGCTGATGAGAATCGTCAATTCTGCACAGACGTTAACGTTCTCCCAATCGATTCCATCTACACCCCTATCCGTAACGTAAAGTATGCTGTTGAGCCATATCGTGTTGAACAGAAGACCGACTATGACAAGCTCATACTCGAAGTTACAACAGATGGTTCCATTAGTCCTAAGGATGCGCTGAAAGAGGCTGCGAAGATCCTTATCTATCACTTTATGCTCTTCTCTGATGAGAAGATTACCCTGGAGAGTCCTGATCAGGATACCAACCAGGAGTTTGATGAGGAGGTTCTTCACATGCGCCAGTTGCTCAAGACTCGTCTCGTAGATATGAATCTCAGTGTTCGTGCGCTCAACTGCTTGAAGGCAGCTGATGTAGATACCTTGGGTGATTTGGTTCAGTTTAACAAGACTGACCTCTTGAAGTTCCGCAACTTCGGTAAGAAATCGCTCTCAGAGCTTGATGATTTGCTCGAGAGTCTGAATCTGTCTTTTGGAACAGATATTTCAAAGTATAAATTAGACAAGGATGCGTAATGCATCCTTTGTCCAAAAAGAACAAAAATTAAAATGAGACACAATAAGAAATTCAACCATTTAGGTCGTACTGCTTCTCATCGTAACGCGATGTTGGCTAACATGGCTGCATCACTTATCTTGAGTGAGCACAAAAGAATCACTACGACCCTCGCAAAGGCAAAGGCTCTTAAGAAGTATGTTGAGCCACTGATCACACGTTCAAAGAATGATACAACTACATCACGTCGTGTTGTTTTCCGTTATCTTCAGAACAAGTACGCTGTGAAGGCTCTCTTCGGTGAGGTAGCTGAGAAGGTAGCTAACCGTCCTGGTGGTTACACTCGCGTTATCAAGTTGGGTACCCGTCAGGGTGACGCAGCTGAGATCGCTTTCATCGAGCTCGTTGACTTTGATGAGAACATGGCTAAGACTCCTAAGGCTGCTAAGAAGACTCGTCGTAGTCGCAAGGCTACAAAGGCTGAGGAGGCTCCTGCAACTGAGGCTCCTGCAACTGAAGAGGCTGCAGCTGAATAAGTTACAACTGATCTCACTATATATAAGCGCTTCTGTCGTTAGACAGATGCGCTTTTTTTGTTTGACTAGCTCTGCTTTTCCCTTGGATAGTTGATGATGTCTTTCCGGATTTAGGGGATTCCCTAACGTTATTTAGGGATTCTTTCTTGATGTTTTCAATAAATAGTTGTACTTTTGCAGCAGAATTAAATGATAGGGTTATGAAAAAGGTGATACTTTTGATGCTCTGCTCTTCCCTGGTGATGGGCAGTTGCGATACATATACTGGCAGTGGAGCCTATGCAGGAGGTTCCATCGGTTCCATTCTGGGTTCTGCCATCGGTGGATTGTCCGGTGGACCCAGAGGCTCTGACATGGGAACCATCATCGGAATGGCTGGCGGAGCTGTTGTAGGTGCTGTTATCGGAAGTCAGGCTGATCAGGCGCAGGCTGACCGTGAAGCAGCCTACCAGCAGGATAGGGCAGAGCGACGCTCTGGTTATCCTGGAAACACACGTCGCTATCCTACGAATCCTCGAAACAACCGCTCTTCTAATGATGGAGAGAATGAGGTTTATGATTACGGCAATACTCCCGTAACTGATAATCCGGAGATCTTTGATTCCAACAATGGTGGAGATGACCGTCTCTATGATTTCAAGGGCAAGGACTATACCGGCGATTACAGTGCCCAGCAGCCTACTACTTCTTTGCCTACCGCTACCGTAGAGGAGCTTGGTGCCCGATTCTCCTATTCTCCTACTTTGGAGATTGTGAATGCCCGCTTTGTTGATGATAACGAAGATAACTGTTTGAATCGCAATGAAACCTGCAAGGTGATATTCGAGATACTCAACCGAGGTCATAAGCCGGTTTACGATGTTGTTCCAACCGTGGTTGAAACAACCGGCAACAAACATATCTTCATTTCGCCGAGTATCCATGTCGAGAAGATTTCCCCAGGATCGGGTGTTCGATACACCGCAATGGTAAAAGCGGATAGAAAGTTAAAGGATGGAATGGCACGGTTCTGTGTGAGTGTGATTCATGAGGGCAAATCCATTTCCAAGGTCAATGAATTCAATATCCCTACCAAGAGATAATAATCCCCTAGTAGTTGCAACATAAAATCAAAAAAAGCAAGAAACAGCTTGATTGCTGGTTCTTGCTTTTTTCTTTTTGGGGGAGTATAAAGCTTTTGCCCTTTCAGGGCGTATTGTACATAGCTGGTTTACCCAGGGTGTTGCCCTGGGCTAGGAGCTTTTGCCCTTTCAGGGCGTATGGCGGTGATGAGGGGCTTTTTCCTTCTTTTCGAAATAATGGTCGGGTTCAAACTCAGCCATTTCGAAATCTATCTTCGGGAGCTTGCTGTCCTCAGGCTTGAAAGGAACAGGGTTATCCAGTCTTTCTATCTTCACCGTAGCCACACCCTGCGAAATCATGTCGATTTCTTTCGCGGCTGCCCAGGAAAGGTCAATGATTCTTCCCCTTCCGAACGGACCACGGTCGATCACTTCAACGATTACACTCTTGTCATTTCTCAGATTCGTAATCTTCAGCATTGTGCCGAAGGGATAATAACGGTGTGCACACGTCAGACTGTCATGGTGGATTCTCTGTCCACTTGCCGACCTGGCACCCGTGGCACGTTTAGAGTAATAGGATGCCTTGCCACGCTGATGCTTCTGACCGCAGCATGGGATACATGATAATGTACTCAGAAATGTACTCAATAATGCTATGATAAATAATCTTCTTTTCATAACTTCTCGATATTTTCTTTGCAAATATATAAAAAAACGATGAAAAATGCAAGAAAATCTCAGAAAATCAGTATCTTTGCACGATAATTCGCTACACATATGGAAAATAATGTACCCCAAGAGTGGAATAAGTTCTATTTGAAAGACGTATCATTTGTGAATCTCATGATGCGACGTATCTACAATGTCTTGATTGTAGCCAACCCTTACGATGCGTTCATGCTAGAAGATGATGGACGCATCGAGGAGAAGATATATAATGAGTATATGGAGCTGGGACTCCGTTATCCCCCAACCTTCACCCAGGTCTCAACCACCGAAGAGGCAGCCCAGGTGCTGCGCTCCACCGTCATCGACCTCGTCATCTGTATGCCGGGCAATGCCGACAACGATGCCTTCGATGTGGCGCGTGATATCAAAGGCAAGTTCCCGAATATCCACTGCGTGGTACTCACCCCGTTCTCCCACGGCATCACCAAGCGAATGGAGAACGAAGACCTCAGCATCTTCGATTACGTATTCTGCTGGCTGGGCAACACCAACCTCATCCTCTCCATCATCAAGCTCATTGAGGATAAGATGAACCTGGAGCACGATATCCGGGAGGCAGGCGTGCAGATGATACTCCTGGTAGAAGACTCCGTGCGCTTCTACAGTTCCATCCTGCCCAACCTCTACAACTATATCCTCGAGCAGAGCAAGAATTTTTCCAAGGAAGCCCTCAACCGCCATGCTGCCACGATGCGAATGCGTGGCCGTCCGAAGGTGGTGCTCGCCCGTACCTACGAAGAGGCGCAGAAACTCTACGATAAGTATTCCAACAACACCCTGGGTGTCATCAGCGATGCCCGATTCCCGTTGAAGAGTACCGCCAAGGCTTTCGGCAACGAGGTGGAGCAGGAGGCGAATCCCGAGCACGGCACCGATACCTTCGGACGTGAGAAATGTCCTGATGCCGGATTGCGTCTCTTCCGTTACATCCGCAAGACCGATCCGTTCGTGCCGCTCATCATCGAGAGTTCCGAGAGCGACAACCGTGCCAAGGCAGAAGCCGAGGGATTCCGCTTTGTAGATAAGAACTCCAAGAAGATGAGTGTGGATCTCCGTCGCCTGATGGAGGAGCACATGGGCTTCGGCGATTTCATCTTCCGCGACCCGAAGACCCACGAGGAAATCATGCGTATCCGCAGTCTGAAGGAGTTGCAGGATAACATCTTCAACATCCCCAACGATTCGATGCTCTATCATATCAGCCGCAACCACATGAGCCGCTGGCTCTGTGCCCGTGCCATCTTCCCGGTTTCCGCCTTCCTGAAGCACGTCACCTGGGAGAAGCTGCAGGATGTGGATGCCCACCGGCAGATCATCTTCGATGCCATCGTGCAGTACCGTCACATGAAGAACCTGGGAGTGGTTGCCGTGTTCGACCGCATGAAGTTCGATAAGTATGCCCATTTTGCCCGCATCGGCGAAGGATCGCTGGGCGGAAAGGGCAGGGGACTAGCCTTCCTCGACAACATCATCAAGCGCCATCCTGAGTTCAACCAGTATGAGAATGCCACCGTGCAGATTCCGAAGACCTTGGTGCTCTGTACCGATATCTTCGACGAGTTCATGATGAGCAACAATCTCTATCCGATAGCCTTGAGCGATGCCAGCGATGATGAAATCCTGAAGCACTTCCTCCATGCGCAGCTGCCCGATTCGCTGATAGCCGACTTCTTCACCTTCTTCGAGGCAACGAAGAGTCCTATCGCCATCCGTTCCAGTTCGCTGCTCGAGGATGCCCACTATCAGCCTTTCGCCGGTATCTATTCCACCTATATGATACCTTATCTCGCGGATAAGTATCAGATGCTCCAGATGCTCGCCTGCGCCATCAAGGGCGTGTATGCCTCGGTGTTCTATCGCGATTCCAAGGCATACATGACCGCCACCCGCAACGTCATCGACCAGGAGAAGATGGCAGTAATCCTGCAGGAGGTGGTGGGCAAGGACTACGGCACCCGCTATTATCCTACGATGAGTGGCGTGCTCCGTTCGCTCAACTATTATCCTGTCGGCGATGAGGAGGCAGAGGAGGGCATAGCCAGTCTTGCCCTCGGATTGGGCAAGTATATCGTGGATGGCGGTCAGACCCTCCGCGTCTGTCCGTATCATCCGCATCAGGTGCTGCAGACTTCCGAGACGGAGATGGCGCTGCGCGATACCCAGACCCAGTTCTATGCCCTCGACACCCGGCACGTGGGCGATGACTTCAAGGTGGATGACGGATTCAATATCCTCAAGTTCCGTGTGAAGGATGCGGTAGAAGACCAGAGTCTCAACTACATCGCCTCTACTTTCGACCCTTACGATCAGGTCATCAACGATGGTGTGTATGAAACCGGCCGCAAGCTCATCACCTTTGCCGGAGTGCTCCAGCACGATGTGGTACCCCTGCCGGAACTCATGCAGATGTCGATGAAGTGCGGTTCCGAGGCGATGCGCCGACCGGTGGAGATTGAGTTTGCCTGCAATATCCATGCCGACAAGACCTGCGATTTCTATCTCCTCCAGATCCGTCCGATCGTGGATGCCAAGGAGATGCTCGACGAGGATGTCAGGGCGATACCGGATGCCGACTGTCTGCTCCGTTCCCACAACTCCCTGGGCCATGGCATCAGCGAGGATGTCACCGATGTGGTGTATGTGAAGTACGATGACCACTTCTCGGCGATGAACAACTTCTATGTAGCCGATGATATCGAGCGCATCAACCGCAAGTTCCTGGCAGATGGCAAGAATTATGTGCTGATAGGTCCGGGCCGCTGGGGATCGAGTGATCATTACCTGGGCGTACCGGTCAAGTGGCCGCATATCAGTGCCGCCCGCGTCATCGTAGAGGTGGCATTGAAGAATTACAACATCGATCCGAGTCAGGGCACCCACTTCTTCCAGAACCTCACCTCTTTCGGCGTGGGCTATTTCACGGTAGATACGAATACCGAAGAGGGAGGCTTCGTAAACAAGGAGATGCTCGATTCGATGCCAGCCGTAGAAGAGACGCAGTATGTGCGCCATGTACGCTTCGACCGTCCGCTCAGAATCCTGATGGATGGCAAGAAGCAGGAGGGAGCCGTCCTGCATCCGCAGGAATAGGCTCCCGGCACTGCCGGCATCAAGAATAAAAAAGTGTTAAAGAAATAGAATAAAAAATGTTGAACCAAGAAACAGAAAACCATTCAGTGAGCGACAAGAAATATCTTGTTCCGTTCATTCTCATCACGTCGCTCTTCTTCTTGTGGGGCTTCGCGCGTGCCATTCTCGATGTGCTCAACAAGCACTTCCAGAATGCCCTGCACATCAGTATCACCCAGTCTGCCCTGATCCAGGTAACTACCTATCTGGGTTATTTCCTCATGGCTATACCGGCGGGCATCTTCATCAATAAGTATGGCTATCGCCGGGGCGTGGTGTTCGGCCTCCTGCTCTTCGGTCTGGGTGCCATCTTCTTTATTCCGGGGGCATCGATAGGCAGCTTCTCAGCCTTCCTCTTCTGCCTCTTCGTCATCGGATGCGGACTGGTGTTTCTCGAAACAGCCGCCAATCCATACGTTACCGAACTGGGTGCCAGGGAGACCGCTACCAGCCGATTGAACCTCTCGCAGTCGTTCAATGGACTGGGCAGCATCTTTGCCACCTTCTGCATCGGTCAGTTCCTCTTCAATGATACGCAGCAGGGCGGCAATGTGGTCATACCTTATGCCATCCTGGGCGTTCTGGTGCTTTCCATCGCCGTGGTGTTCTCCCGTGTCGATCTGCCTGAAATCCAGCACCAGCAGACGACGGAAGACAAGGCGAAGGGCAGCAATATCGCCAAGCTCTTTGCCAACCACAGGATGTTCGTCTTCGGCCTCTTCGCCCTCCTGAGCTACGAGGTGGCCGAGATCTCCATCAATTCCTACTTCATCAATTTCGTCACCGGCATGCATTGGATGAGCGACCGCACCGCCTCTCTCGTCCTCACCCTCGCCCTGGCGTTCTTCATGGTAGGCAGATTCCTGGGCAGCTGGATCATGCGCCATATCCAGGCAACCACCATGCTCCTCATCTGTGCCGTGGGCAGCGTGGTCTGCATCGGCCTGGTGCTTTGCGATCTGGGCATCGTGTCGCTGGTAGCCCTGGTGGGCAACTATCTTTTCGAGGCAATCATGTTCCCTACCATCTTCAGCATCGCCCTCACGGGATTGGGCAATCTCACCAAGTCGGCATCCTCGCTCCTGATGATGACTCCGATAGGCGGATGCGGCTTCCTGCTGATGGGAATGATAGCCGATACCACCCATGTCACCCTGCCTTTCGTGGTACCGTTTATCGGTTTCCTCATCGTCTTGGCTTATGCCGTTCGGGAGTACAAATTGCAAAGTGCAATTAGCAAATAAAGGGTTTTAGGCGGCTAAAAAGGGGGAATTAACTTTTTTAACTCGCTTGTAACACGAAAAAGTAAGCATATTTTTTGCCGTCTCAAAAGAAAAAGTTAAATTTGCAGTCGGTTATGGTGGGTGCGTCTAGAATCCATCTGATAAAAATGAATAGAATGTTTCATTAAACAATAAAATTAATAACAATTATGGCAGTAGATTACAAGAAAATCGGTCTTGTGAACACGAAGGAAATGTTCGCAAGAGCTATCAAGGGCGGTTGGGCCGTTCCTGCTTTCAACTTCAACAACTTGGAGCAGCTCCAGGCTATCATCCAGGCTTCTTCAAACTTGAAGTCACCAGTTATCCTCCAGGTATCTAAGGGCGCTCGTAAGTATGCTAACCCTACATTGCTCCGCTACATGGCAGAGGGTGCTGTAGAGTATGCTAAGGAGTTGGGTTGCAACCATCCTGAGATCGTTCTCCACCTCGATCACGGTGATAGCTTCGAGACATGTAAAGACTGTGTAGATTTCGGTTTCTCTTCTGTAATGATCGATGGTTCTGCTCTTCCATACGAGGAGAACATTGCATTGACAAAGAAGGTTGTTGATTACGCTCATCAGTTCGGTGTAACTGTAGAGGGTGAGCTCGGTGTCCTCGCTGGTGTTGAGGATGACGTAGTAGCTGAGGAGTCTCACTATACAAAGCCTGAGGAGGTTGTTGATTTCGCTACACGTACAGGTGTTGATTCATTGGCTATCTCTATCGGTACTTCTCACGGTGCTTACAAGTTCAAGCCAGAGCAGTGCACACGTGACCCTAAGACTGGTCACCTCGTTCCTCCTCCATTGGCATTCGACGTATTGGCAGCAGTTGAGGAGCAGCTTCCTGGTTTCCCTATCGTTCTCCATGGTTCTTCTTCAGTTCCTCAGGAGTATGTTGATATCATCAACAAGTTCGGTGGTAAGTTGCCAGATGCAGTTGGTATCCCAGAGGATCAGTTGACTAAGGCTTCTGAGAGCGCTGTTTGCAAGATCAATATCGACTCTGACTCTCGTCTTGCTTTCACAGCAGGTGTTCGTGAGACATTGGCTGAGCACCCAGAGTACTTCGACCCACGTCAGTACTGCGGTAAGGCTCGTGAGTACATGGTTGACCTCTATAGCCACAAGATCAAGGATGTTCTTCATTCTGACAACAAGTTGGCTAACCTCGACTAATCTTCGAGATTTATCAACCCAAAATAATAGCGGGAATCCTCCGGGGTTTCCGCTTTTTTAATGCCCTTTTCTTTCATCTTTCTTTCGCTTTTCTTTCATTTTGTTATGTAACAGGATTGTTGTGTGCGTAAACGTTGTGATTCTTTACATAATTTAACCTAAAATATTTGGAGCGTATTACTTTTTTCTCTAAATTTGTACTCGAACAAAAGTAGGAAGTACATTTTATATTCTTGTATATCATTTGTATATTGTAAAAGATGATTTAGGCCGAAAGGTTATTTTTAGAAGTCTTCCTGAGTACTGCCTTAGGGCAGATGCTTGTAAGAGGAGATCAGGTTTAAATGATTGAATAACAATTAGTAAATGATAAAATATGAAAAAGTTTTTTGGAATGGTCATCACTTGTATGGTGGCATTGGGTTTAGTAAGCTGCAGTGCGGCTGACGATGATTTGACGGGCGATACAACAACACGCGTCAACACCGTTACAACGAAGTCTAACTTCTCACTGCTCAGTTATTCACAGACAACTGGTGCTGAGGTAAATGAAACCTCTAACATCAATGGTGAGAACAACGAGAAGCTGGTATGCAAGGTTCTTTCTGGTGGTCAGTTGCAGTTGACTCACAAGAATGTAATCTTTGATGAGGGCACAAATATCAAGTTTGACTCTCAGTTAGTTGGCAACAAGATTATCATCACCGAGACAGGCGATTACGGCAAGTCTGGTAAGTATGGTTATTACACACTTGTTGCGAAGGTTGGAATAGTTAAAGATGGTGACTATGTGATCGTAGTTAAGAGAAACGAGCACACTCGCGAGGAGTTCAATATGCATTACGACTCTACAAAGGCGAAATAAGGTAGAATATATGATTAATACAATACCTTACGATTATGATTCAATATAAATAGGTAGAATAGAAAATATAATATAGAAAGTGAATTTAAAGTGTGATTAAAGAATGTAATTGAATAATTAAATAATGTAATTGGATAGTTTAAAATTCATGCAATTGAATAATGGTAAATGATAATAAGTTGAGCGTCGCTTAGACGACCAGTCTAGTTCTTTTTTTAATTAATTGTTATTGATGACGCTGATGAGCAGTTCCGGCGTACAATCCTTTAAAACCACGATGTTGCCTTTGTCTAATAAGTAAATCGTAGGCATCGCCTTGATGCTGTAAGTAGCACTAATCTGATCATCCGCAATGATTCTGAGCATTCTGTATTCAGCAGGAATGGTCTGTTTTTTCAGCCACGCCGTAACCTTGTGGCAATTCTCGCATTCCGGATCATGGAAGTAGAGTATTACCTTTTCGTTCTGATAGTCAGTCAACTGATGCATTTTTCCATCTTCCAGCTTGAAGGAGAGGTTGGTAGCCTTGGTGCCTGGCAGGTTTTTCCGTGCCGCCTTCCACTTGAAGTCGATGCGTTCCTTTTCCGCTTCATCGAAGTAAGGCGACTTCTTCATTTCCGCCAGGAAGAAGCTATATACCCTGTCGTTTCTCATCGGCGACTGTGGGTCGTCAAAATAATGCTCTATCAGGCTCTCGAATTTCTCCTTGGCAGGCTTCTGTACGTAAGCCTTGGCAGTGAAGGCGCTGATGCCTTTCTGGGCGATCTCGTCGTTGAAACGGGCGAGGATATCGATGAAGTTGACGAATCCCTGTTCTGTAATCTCCTCGTTTTTCAGTTGGGTAGTATCAGCAAACTGATAGTTGTCCCAGTAGTGCTCGCTGAGGTAGGTAGCGCGCTGTTCTATGCTGCGCAGCGTATCAGGCAGCGCAGGGTAGGGGAATGCATTCTGCGCCTGGGTATTCAGGCAGCATAACATGATCATGCATGCGATAAGATAAGAGATATGTCTTGCTTTCATCATTTTCTTCCTTTTACTTCATTACTTCTTGTTGTTGATAGCTGTTCCATAGGAACTTCTGCCGCAAAAGTACGAAAAATAACTGAAAGTTCCAAGCATATTCCCTTTTTTTTCTTTTAAAAAATAACAAGCCACTTTCAAAAACACTCTTCACTCTTCACTGGAATGGTATAAATATCTGTAGCTAAGGAATTTGCACGGGTGAAGAGTTGCGCTCGGCTCTTCACCACTCTTCACCTACTCTTCACCCGGAAAATCTGTGAAATCTGTGAATTGAAAATCGGCGGCCGAAGGGAAAGCCAAATCTGTGGGACCTTCTTCAAAGACCGAACAGGTCGATTTACCGTTTAGTTTTGTGTGCAATCCGAAGGTGAAGAGTGGTGAAGAGTGGTGAAGAGTGGTGCGTCACTCTTCACCTCTCGCAACCCCAGTGTTTATCGGGGTTTCAGCCGATTTGGTGAAGAGTGAAGAGTAAAAAAAGAGTGGTGCTTTTATAAAAAAAGCTCCCGACGTATCGTTTTGTGCCAGGCAATGGCAGATTATTGCCCTGGTAAGGGGCAATGTTATGCCATAGTGAGGCAATAAGCGATACAAGCTGCTTTGCGGTTTGTAAGTACTTTCGTCGTTGCTTGAAAGTACTATCATTGTTGCTTGAAAGTACTATCATTGTTGCTTGAAAGTACTATCGTTGTTGCATCGTTTTTACGTTAATAGTCTTCGGAGTAACCTTTGCTTGTTGCCGGAAGAATTAATGGTATAAGCCGGAGATGCCTATGTCTTCAGCCGCACAACAGCTGTTGTGCGCTTGCATATCAGCTGTTATGCGCTCGCCCAACACCTGTTGTGCAAGTGGAAATCAGCTGGTGGGCGGATTTCAAATCCGTCGGGGCGGCAAGGGCAGAAGCTCCTAGGGAGATGTGTCATGTCAGAACCAATACGCCCTGAAAGGGCAGAAGCTCCTAGCCCAGGGCATCGCCCTGGGTAGATATGTTTGCAAACCTGTCGCCCTGTAAGGGCAAAAGCTTCAAAGAACCAGATGATTACAAAGCTTTTGCCCTTACAGGGCGCATTGCTGATTGCCATTATCCCCAGGGCGATGCCCTGGGCTAGGAGCTTCTGCCCTTTCAGGGCGTGTGAGCCTATGAATGAGGCGTGCATGCTTATGAATGAGGCGTGCATGCTTATGAATGAGGCGTGTGTGCCTATGAATGAGGTGTTCTTTCAGGGCACAAAAAAAGTCGTGGAATCTTAGAAGGTGAGTCACCTCGGCAACTAAAATCCCAACGACCAGTCTAGTCTAGTTTTCGCAAATTTGTATAATAGTAAATGATAATAATGTCTTATAATAACTAAAACAAGGGGGGAGGAAGTATTCCCAACTTCCTTCCCTCCTCTCTTACAGATATATGATTCTTAACTTTTGTATCTTGCTTACTATTTTTGTACCTTGATACAGCGGACAGAGCCGGTAGCATTCCAACTGTTAACATTCATTTTGAATATGCTTCCGTCGTAAGTCCATGACTTTCTAAAGTTCGTGTTGGAGAATATTGTTCTACAGTAGGTGTTTGTAATCTTGTCTTTGTCAACAAGATACATTACTGATAATTCTCTTTGGTTTGGAACTCTCCATTTCTTGTCACCTCCCTCATGGTAGTTGTAACATGTAAATGTACCATTTACTACATGCTCCTGAGTTGGCTTAACTCCTTTTTTTTCACCATAATATTTCTCATTTGAAATCTTGAACTTTTTGGCAGGTTTATTGAGTGCAGAACGTTCATTGTGCGCTTGCAATTCACCTTGGTCTCCTGATGTGTTCAATGCTTTTTCATCAACATTGTTCAGTGTTACCACAGAACTTTCGTACGTGTAGTACTGGTCAGGAGTTCGGTTGTATCCCTCATCGTATGATTTCAAATTGCGAAGGCAGCGTACCAATTTTGGAGGATAGGAAGAACTGTTATGATTGGTTGCCAAACCTTCTTCAGAGAAGTAAGTGTTCTGATTATATGTTGAACTATAATACAACATACGACATCCAGGATCATTGCTAGTGCTGAGTGTAGATGTGGCTTTATTGAAGAGTTTAGACTCACCGCTCATAATCTCCTCACCAATCCAGATACCAATATACTGAGAAATTGTAGGGGCATACCAGCGGATTTCATCATCACTGATGTTGCCATCTCCATTCAGGTCTCGGTTTCTAGACATGCACGCTTTGATCAGAGAACTGTTGTCTTTAAGAGTTTCCCAGGTGTCTGATTTATTGTTTATGTCTTCAAGCATATTGGTACGTCCATTCCATGTATCGGTACCATTAGAAGCAGTCTGGCTTCCTCCGCCTTTGACAGAAAAATTTTTACCCTCCTCATCATTGATAGTCTCGCAACCGTAAGCAGTGATGCTTCCAGCTTTGCTTCTGTCATAGAAGGTCTGAATGTTATATTGAGTCAAGCCATATTGAGTTTTAGCGTAAACGCTTCTGCCATCATTACTGGTTTCAACCTCATTAGCAACATAGAAGGCACGCTTATCAACATCATTCACATATTGATTCCATGTGCGATCCTTGTAATAGTTCTCACTGATAAAGCAGGTTGCATCGACATAATATGATTCTTTATTATAGTCATATCCTCCAGTCCAGATACTAGTTGAATTTGCATTTTCATAGAGATATTTCAAGAAATCCTCTACAGTGTAGAGATCACTAGAATATTCCGTGCCAGGATAACTGCATGCAGTACCTCTGTTTGTTCTATCTGTGCTGTATGTACTGCTAGTACCGTCTCTGCTGCATTTGATTGCAAACTGAATCCAACTTGTATCTACACCGTTTTTTTCCCCATCAGTTTTTGCGCCCACGTTGATTACGTCGGTATGATTACCCAGGGCATAAACCTGATAGAAATAGCCTTTACCTGCATCTTTCAGCGCCTGGATATCTTTCTGATAGAAGCGCATGACCATATACTCGTAGTGACTGTCGAGTGTCATATTCTTACCAGTAGCACCATATTCCAAAACCACGCCTTCGGCACCTGGCTGATCCGCTCCATCTTGTCTTTGTGCTTCTACGATGATTTTATCTACACCTGCTACTGTGATGTTGTAGGTGTAGCTGCAGTTACGCTCAACATCATAGTTGTTAACATATTTAGAACAGTCGCCCAAATGAACATAGTAGGTAACATCGGCGCTCTTGGTAGAACTACTTGTTGTTTCTTCATACTTGCCTTTTAACATTACGTATGTTCCATATGCAGGAGCGTTGGTAAATACCTTTGGGATACTCTGTCTGTCATCCTCACGTTCTGCTTGGGTGTTTACCTTGTTTACAAAATCCTGAAGATTTTCTGGCAAATAGACTTCGAAGAACTGAGCATCGTTTTCCACATCGTTTGGTCGAACTGTGTTACCGATGTTGTTGTTTACGTGTGTCGTCTTATTCCTGTTGTTTCCATCAATCTTTCCTACCAGCGATCCATCTACAGCAATATTCATAATGTCGTAAGTATCCAGCTTAAAAGAACGGGTGATTCCTTTTTCTTTAGCAGCCTTGATGGTAAACTTCACCTTGGATACGATGCGGCTCAATCGAATGGCATTGTCGTCGCCGGCGATTGTACCTGCGGTTGTGATATTCACTGGCTTTCCTTCCTGTACCGCACCACTCATCAAGAATGCACTTGTAATATCAATGCTAGTGTTGTTACGCTTGAAAGTCAAAGCTTTCAGCTGGTCGAGGGTGAATTCATATCCTCCGGCACGGGCGGTTTCTGGATCCAAGTTAATTGGTAATTTGTTTTCTTCTACCGTACCATTGCTGGTCTCAACAGGGTAAAGACCCGTAGAAATGTTGGCTACTGCATAAATATATGATTCGCCACTTCTTGTCTTGATGCCCTTTATTTGCCCTGTTGTATTGTTGCTGGTACTTTGGTTCAGATTATCTGCACCTTCAATACCTTTATAACCTTTCAAATTACCATTGCCATCAAATATATAGATGTAGAGGTTGTCGAGATGACGCTCCTCAGCTTCTTTAGCTCGGGAGTTGACCACGATGTCTCTTGGGGAAACATCAGAATAGGCCAACGAAATGGTAACATCTTCGTTACTCTCGCTGCCGCCCGGAAAGATGTCTTCCGAGCAACTGCTGAGTAAGAGTGCTACTCCCATGAGCAGGTATGCTAATTTCATTACTTTCTTCATATTTTGATTCCTCCAATAGTTTAATTAAATTCAATGTTTGTAGCACCCTTCTCATTCCAGTTTGCTACGTAGTATTGTAAGTTGAGATCCAGGAATGCTTCTCCAGAGAAGTAGCCATATACAACCAGTTCATGATTACGATAGGCTTCTGGAATCTCAAAATCAACAAATCTTTCTGCTACTGCAGCGTTTGACTTGAAATAAATCTTGCCAGTTATAGCCACGTTTGTCTCACGCAGGTAACTGATGCAACCTTCCTGTATGTCCTCATTTCTGAGTCGGTTCATATAAGCTTGAGCTGTTTCGTTCGGGCGGCGAATATAATCCTTAGGCTCTGTTACGGCCTTGATTTTGCTTGTCGCAATCTCACCGAATTTCAGAATCTGGTCGTTGAGGTAGGTTAGACCTGTGAAACTTCCTCTTAACCCATTATTATCCTTTTCGGCATCTGTTGCTGCTTCTGGGAATACTGGGCTTGCTGCTGTCAGGGTCTCTCCGTTTACTTCAATCTTGGTGACGGTTACACTTTCTGTACCCGTGCCGGTCTTACGGGCAAAGAAGAAGTGGAGCTTGGAAACGGCTCTAACCAAAGGAACGCTTACAGGTTTGGTTGCAGCATCGGCTGCATTGTCTGCAATGTTGTCCTTTACATTGATGTTTGTAATGACACGCGAGATTGGTAAACCTGTAGCAGGAACTGTAGTAGCCTGAGGGCTGCCATCTTTTTTATTGATACCGAAGTTTGAGTTAAAAGTTGCTTTTTTCAATGCCTCGCGGGTCATCGTATTGCAATTGTTGTCATCCAAAACATCGATGCTTTCTGCATTGAGCAGGATATAAAGGTCGATATTATCCTTTTCCAGATTACCTGCTGCCTTGCGCAACAGTTTCATGCTCACATTGTATGAACCAGTGGCGCTGAGGTCGGTTACAGCCTTAAATCCTATCGGCATCGCATTATCATCTGGGCCGCTCTTGAAAGCCCAGACCCTGATACTGTATATTTTCTCCTCATCTATTGGATTTGGGGAAGTTTCGTTTTCCTTGAGCGATCCGCTGGTACCTGCTGGGTTGGCAAGTGCGTAGGCTCTGGCCTGAGCTGTAGGAGTTGATACATTCAGGTTGATGTAGGTATCACTCTTTCCAGCAGCTGTATCTGTGTAACCGTCCGACATACATGATGTTAGTATCAGGGTAAGCAGCAAGGTGGGTGCCAATGCTGCTATTCCCTTCATCATGCTAGTCAGTTGATTCGCACAGATTTTTCTTTTTGCGAAATCTAACATAACTTGTATCTCCTATCTTTTACTTATACTTTTACTTTGTTACTGTTTTATGATCATTTTACTTGGATCCTAAATTTACGTCCTGCAGATTGAGAACCCAGCCGTTCACCTTGATTCTAGCATCCATGTGGTAGTCGGAACCTGGACTTGGAACGTAGAATACGAGGGTGTAGTGATCCTGGCGGTCGAGGTATTCCTGATCCTCCCAGCCCTTGTCGGTGCGCTCGCCGCAGAGAGCGAGGAACCATGGCAGTGAGTGGTTGAAGATTTCCTTGCCTGTGCGCTTGTCGGTGATTACGATTCGCTTGTCGTTGTACTCCTTACTGTCGGTGTTGCGGGTGCTTACATCGTTCTTGCGCTCGAACATTCTGGAAGAAGACAGGTCGTAAACCAAAGCCTTGTCGATTATTTCACCTTCTACCTCAGTATTGCCGTCGGTGTTAACCACCAGTTTCTCGTTGTAAGGCACGTAGGTGATTGGCTTGTTCTGTTCTACTCCATTGGCATCCTTTACCTTGTCGCCCTTGTAGTCGAGGAGGGCAGCCGAACCCTTGATTCTTACGTCGAAGTTTTCTGCCACGAATCCCTGCTGTTCGTTATCGTAAGGAAGCATCACGATGCGGTAGGTCTTGGTACATTTCATCAGACTCAGTTTGCCGGATGTGTCCTTTTTGCCCTTGAAGTCGAGAGATGTCTGGGCGGTGTAGAGAGCGGTGAACTTCTTGTTGTTGACAGAAGCCTCTCCGTCTTTCTTTCCCATTTCCTCCTGCAGGTCGTTGATGGTAGAAACACCTGGTGTGAGTTGGGTGAAGCTGAACTCCATCTCGTCGTCACCGTCGGCTCTGCTACCTGTAGGTTTCTTGTCACGAGCCAGACAGACGAAGGTGTATTTGCCTTCCTGTAAGTCTGTGATGTCCATGCTGTGACCCGTTTCGAATTTGTCGGCAGACTGCGTATAGGTATCGAAGTATTTACCGTTTTTATCGAAAACATAGACGTTGAGGTTTTTCACTTCCTGGGAGAAAGCATCAGCGTTCTCAACATTATATGTATAATCGAACTTGAGCGACACCTTAGGTGCAGGACAATTCGTCAGATCGTCTTTCATGCATGATGAAAGCGAAGAGAGTGCTATGGCTGAGATACAAACCACTTTGCAACCGTTTTTGATGATGAAATGTTTCATATCGTTTGTGTTTTATTAATTCTTTTACTTATACTTATATCTAGTGTGCCGTAGGGCTTTAGAAGTGGGGGTAGCCTGCGGCATCCTTTTTTTCTTGTTGAGTGGTGCTGATTCAGCACGATAGGGGTTCCCGCCATCTGTTGGCGGCAAATATCATCTTTTGTTTTTGTAATCTCCCGGAGGCGGGGTAGCCCCCGGGAGATTGAGAGTATTGTTGTTTCAAGAATTATCTTGAGAGCGGGTACATTACGTATTCATCTTTTCCTACCAATTGAAGTTCTGATTACTTCAACTCGATATCCTTTGTGTTGAGGATCCAAGGATTAACCTGAACCTTAACTGTCATGTAGTAGTTAGGGTTGTTTTCGTCTGGTGTAGGACCATTAGGAATATCCTTACCAACCTCGCTAATCTTTGTTACTGTCAACTGATAGATGCTGTTACGCAATACAGAGTATGCTCTTTCTTTCATGTAGGTGTTGTCCTGGATAGGATAGTAATAGTACATAGAACCAGCACGGAAAACTTCAATCTTGTATTTGTTGCGGAACTCGTTCAAACCACCTTCACCTTCATCAGAGATGAGGTTGTCACTTGCGTCCTTGATACTTTCTACAACATCTGCAGCTGTTGTTTCACCTGACTCTGTGAATGGGTTAGAAACAATACCTTTCTCTGCATCTTTGAAGATATCTGCAATTCTGGTATAGAGCTTCTTGTCATAGCGATAGAATGTACCATCTGCAAAGTCTGCATTTACCTTAGCCTCGTTAGTCAAGTTAGCCTTGATCTGGAAGTAAAGAGCTGTAGCCTCTGATGCATCAGTTGTTGTATTCTCGAATACGTAGTTATGCTCTACGTTGCCGAATTTATTAAGATTTGCAGGTGCCTTGGCATCACCGAAGAATGAGGTAGGCTGGAAGTACTTTGTTGTTTCAGTATCTCCCCACTTAACACTCAATGTGCTGAAATCTGGTGACCACTTCTGTACGATGTACGAATTCTTATTTACGTTAGAGATAGCATACTTCTGATATGTGATGCTAGCAATAGTTGCAGTAACATTCTCAGTATTCTTAGTATTACCTTCTGCACTTGTGATGTTGGTAGCAGCTACTGTAGGCTCATCGATACGGGCAACAACACGATCCAGATAAACAGTTCCTGCTGTAGCTGGATTTGTTGATACGTTGTTATCTGCTGTAAACTTTACGGTACTATGGTTAGCATGTTTGCTGTGATCGTTCTGGTTGAACATTACAATCTTAGACTCATCTGTTAGACCATATTCAGCTCCACCATTTTCTGATATAGCGAAAGATGCATCAGTTGCCAAAGGATCTTCGATGCCTGTCTTGTTAGCCATGAAGTACACTGTGTATGTATCCTTTGTGTTAACTGAGTTCACAGAAATCTTGATAGGCTTTGTCTTGTTTTGAGTATTTTCTTCAAACATTTTTGAAGTGATAACCTTGCGGAATACGCATTTGTGGGTCGTGTTACTGTAGAGATACAATGTACCCTCAGTAATTGTAGACTCACCTTCAATAACCTGATTGGTTACTGTACCTTCAGTTCTTGTACTCTGGTTAGAACCTGCGATGCTCAATGTCATATAGACACCATCAGCCTGTGACTGAGTTCCGCCACCTGCCAAATCATCATTGCTGCTGCAGCTTGAGAAAGATAACGCAGCTGCTGATACCAAGCTCATTGCGAGCAAATTCATTTTCATTATAATCTTTTACTTATTAAGTGTTATACAAAATTTTGTTTTGAGTTGCGAAATGGACGGGTCTCTGAGACCTCATCACTGGCTTCGCCCGGGGGTAATCAAATACTATTCTTTCTTTTCCAGTTCTTAAATTAAATTTTTTAGTTTATATTATTGTTTATTCTTTTACTTATACTTAAAAATCAAACTCTTACTCCACAATCTTGTTCAGCTTGTTGAGATTCTCCTGAGCACCCTTCAAGCCTCCGGCTACAGCCTTCTGGAAGTACTGCTTGGCAGCTTCGTAATCCTCATTGAGAACGGCGAGGCAACCACGGGCATTATCTACTTCGGCACCGGTGCCAGCCTTCTTCAGGTACTTTTCTGCGCTTACCCTGTCACCTCTGTCGATGGCAGCAAGGGCTGCATTCAGATTGGCGAGCTTATCTTCTGGGAACATCTTCACGGCTGTGTCGAATACATTGTTGTACTCTTCGCTTCCCTTCGGATAGCTGTTTGCCACCATGTACATCTCCTGGAGAGAGAGCTTCTGCGGACGGGTATTGATTACTCTGCGAGCCTCTTCGAGGTTGAATGCCTTCACGTCGTACTCGATGGTGTAATCTGTGCGGCGCAAGCTTGGCCAAACCTTGTCAACGAGGAATCGGAATGCCTCACCAGCCTTGGCTGCGAGCGTCTGTTCCTTCTGGTCAGGAGTCATATCGCTGTTGATGATCTTGAGAGCAGCTTCCTTCTGAGGGATTTTGTGACTCTTGATGTACTCCAGTGTTCCTTCCCAATCCTCAGCTGTAGATTCTACCTTGAAGAGCTTCTTGTCGATAGGGTAGGTCTTCAACAGATAGTTGTAGAGAGCCTGGGTACGGTTGCGGGAAAGCTTGTCGTTGTTGGCATAGCTGCCGTCAGGAGAAGCATAACCGTGGAGGGTAATGGAAGTGATGGTTACATCAGGGTCGTTCTTCACGAGGTCGAGCGTCTGCTTGATGGTAGCCAACTCATTGGTATTGTTACCGAGATCCTTCACGATATCCCACTTGTTGATGCGGAAGTTGAGTCTAGCCGAACCGTTTTCCTGTCTGATCTTCACAGCCTCCGCCTTTGGCTGCTGATAAGCCTGGTAGAGCTGCTGAGGTGTAACGAGCGCCTCGCCATTGTTGGTGAGCAGGTTTTCTGCCAGCAGTTTCTGGTTACATCCACATGCATCATTGCTGATGGCGAAGTTGGAGTTCTTCATCCAGTCCTGGTAAGGAGTAGAGTAAGCATATCGGAGCGTCTGTGGCTCCTTGTTTTCACGCTTGGCAACGATGAGGGGGTTCTGGGTAGCGGTCTTCTTGGTACGCTGGTAGTAGATGTATCTCTTGTTACCCATCACCTCCACAGCCGGGAGCTTGAGCGTATCCTCACCCTTATATAAAATAGGTGTAAAGATGAGACCTTTGTTGCTTGCCAGTTTCACGTCATCGAGATTGAGGTCCATATAGACGTTCACCTTATTGCCTTTCTTCTTGATTTCCTTGTTGAGGACTTTCATATCCTTGGCAGCCTGTTTCTGAGCGATAGCGTTAGTGCTAAACAGAATGCTGAGGGCGACGGCTCCAAGTGTCTTGTTTAAAATCTTATATGTATTCATAATCTTCAGTTTTTACTTATTCATATAATAATGTATCATGAATTAGAAGACATACACCAGATTGAGTGCCGCCTTGGTAGGTCCTACGTAGTGATGCGCCTTGTCATTCTCGAGTTTCTCACCACACTGTGGGCATTCATATTTATCCGATTTCGAATAAACGTATCCCACTCCGAGTTCAGCCTCGAAGTTCCAATGCTTGGAGAGAGCCCAGGTATAACCGTATGCAACACCTGCACCTACGAACCAACCTTCGTATCTGTAATCTTTCAATTTGGAGAAGTCGGTACCGAGGAACTTGAAGTCAAGATCTACGTTACCTATGTTATGAGAACCTCCGAGGGCGTGGAAGCCGATGAAGGAACCCATCATCTTATTGCAGAACCAGTATCTAGCTTCTGGTTGAACAAGCCAGTGCTGCCACTTCTTGTTCTTGGAAAATGTCCAAGGGTTGTAGTTGCCGGATACATCCAAGGTCCATTTTGGGGAAAGGCCAAATTCGAAGCCGAGGTTCATGGTGCTTGTAGCATCATAAAGGAGGTTCGTCTTTATGGCCACCTTCTGAGCGACGGCTGGGCAGATGAAGCTGCCTACAGCCAGTAGCGCAATTAAAATCCTTCTGTTCATACTTAAAATCTTTTAATGATTTAAGAATGACAAATGGTCTCTCTAGAGAAACGCATCATCATCTTTTACTTATACTTATACTTATACTTTTTTTTTCTTTTCTTTTTCCTTCTTTTCAATAGGCTTGCTCCTAGACTTTATTAATTTAAAGAATAGTTAGTCTATCATTTACTCTTCTACTCATCAACATCTTTATCATCTACTCCTCAGTTCTTAGATGCCTGTTGGCAACTTTGGGGTTTGATTGAAAGCTCGGGCTTGGAACCGCGAACTTTGTTTTTACGGTTGCAAAGATAGCGTCTTTTTCGATTGCTGCCAAGAAAAATGCGCCTAAAAATGCTGATACCGAATAAAAACGCATAAATGAAACACTGAAAAACCCTGAAAAATGTTTTTTCGTATATGTTTTTTGCTTTTCCAGCCACTTTTTTACCTATTTTCTTAGTTTTTTTCGATTTTTAGTTGTAATTTTGCAACTGAGAAGAATAAGTTGGTAAATTAGCAATGAATTCAGGATTCAGAGATCCTGAAAGGAATGCAAGAAGCCCCTAAGCGGGCTAGACTTTATTAATTATAAGTAAATAAGAACTGTTTCAATTGAAAGCAAATGATGAAGACTAAGAACAAACTTTGGGATTTGTGCCTGCGCTTGGAGCAGCATTTATGCCCTGACTATTGTGGAGTGGTGGACCGCCGAAGGGTGATTGCCTTCGTCCTTTTGACTCTGGTAGAGATGCTCATTATTCCCTACCACTTCCTTTTGTTTTACATGATGGAAGTCTGGGATGGCTTTTTCTTTAATCTGGCTCATACCCTCGTGCTGGCGCTGCTGATATATGTGGTGCTGAAGCGCAAGGTGGTATTCAAGACCGGCATCTCCCTGCTCTATATCCTCGTATTCGTGAAGCTGGCGATAGACAGTATGCTCTGTCTGCACTATCAGGGTGACCGAGACACCCTGAGCGTGATGAGCAATATCTTCATCATGTTTATACTTGCCATTACTGCCCAGAGCCAGCAGCTCAACCGAACCACTCTCGGCTTTGCCATCTCTCTGCTGCCTGTGGTAGCGGTAGCCATCTCGCATACGCAGATCTCCTCGCTGTTCTTCAGCATCAAGGCTGTTCTGGTTGGTTTCCTGATGATTTTGTATGTATGGCTCTATAACAGTGAATCAGTCATGTTCAAGGGACTCAGACAGCCCAAGCAGATGAGGGAAGAAGAGAAGAAGGCACTGCACATGCTTGCCGACCTGAAGGATGAAGAGAAGGATATGGCGGTGAACCTGTTGAGCCGCCTGAGCCCGGAGCAGCAGCAGAATATCCTGGACCGTGCCGCAGAACAGTTGAAGACCAGCGAACTGACCAAGAAGGCATGGGATCTGGTATGTGCCGACCTCACCAACAGTGAGCGAGTGATCTGCCAGATGGTACTGGAAGGCAAGATGCTGAAGGAAATCTGCATCGAACTGAACAAGAGTGAATCGAACATCACCAGCCAGCGCAGCCATATCCGCAAGAAACTGAATATGGACCGCAAGGACGACCTGCGACGCGAACTGGAAAAGCGCTTCTATGAAGCCAGAAATTCACTGGAAGCATAGTATAAACAATAGCATTCTTATTCTTCCATTCTGAGGAATGCCTTCGGCAGGTAATCGATGAGATCGCTGGCGATGAGGCTTTCCTTGCCCAGGTCCTTGATGGCGAGGTCGCCGGCAAGACCATGAAGGTACATGCCGATGCGGGCAGCATCTGCCTGCTTGTAGCCGCGAGCCAGAAGAGCGGTGATGATGCCTGTAAGCACATCGCCACTGCCCGCCGTAGCCATACCGCTGTTGCCCGTAGAGCAGAACTCCACCTTACCATCCGGATGACAGAGGGCAGAGAAATGTCCCTTCAGCAGGATGTAGCCGTGCAGACGGTCGGCAAGCTCGCATGCCTTGAAGAGGCGCTCGGTGCAGTTGCTGCTGGTGATGCCTGCCAGACGGTCTAGCTCCCTAGGATGTGGAGTGAAGATGAGGTTCTTAGGCAACTGCTGCATCCAGGCACGGTGACTGGCAAGGATGTTGAGTGCATCGGCATCCACCACAACCGGACAGGTGCATCTTCTGAGCTGGGCAATCAGGGCGATGGCTGTCGCCTCGCTGGTTCCCAGTCCCGGACCGATGCCCATGGCGTGGTAATCTTCCGTATCTACCGGTTCGCTGAAGATGGTTTCCTCCGTATCCATCTGCAGTACCGCCTCGGGCACGGAAATCTGCATGATCTCGTAGTTTCTCTTAGGCGTATGGGTAATCACCTTTCCCACACCCGTTCTGAGGCAGGCTCTGGTGGCAAGGACCGAAGCGCCCGACATGCCGTAGCTGCCTGCGATGAGGAGTGCCGTGCCCATACTGCCCTTGTGAGCGAAGTCGCCGCGAGGCTTCAGGAGCTGGCGGATGTCCTTCTCCTCAAGGATGCTGCAACGGCTCTCGGTGCGCTGGATGAACTCTGGAGAGAGTCGGATATCAAGCACCTTGATTCTGCCCAGGTACTGCTGGTTGTCTGCCATCATCATCGACAGCTTCTTCTGCTGCAGGGTGAGGGTGAGGTCGGCACGGATGATGTTGGCGCTGATGTTGTAGGAATTGTCCTCGCTCATCAGGCCGGAAGGCAGGTCGATGCTCACGATCTTTGCCGCACTCTGGTTGATGTATTTCACCATGGCAGCGAATCCGCCCGCGAGCGGCTTGTTGAGTCCGCTGCCGAAGAGACCATCCACCACGAGCATTCCCGCCTCGAGCTGAGGAGGGTCGAAGTTGACGGTGACCTCTGTAAACTGCTTGACGCGCTTACCCTCGATGAGTCGTTTCTTGTTGGTGGCACAGTCGGCAGAAAGCTTGTTGTGCACATTGAACAGGAATACACTCACCCCATAGCCGTCTTCGCTGAGGAGGCGTGCCACGGCAAGTGCATCACCACCATTGTTTCCCGGACCGGCGAAGACCACGACCGGCGTTCTGTTAGACCATTCCTGCTCGATGGCACGTGTGAGCGCCTTTGCCGCCCTTTCCATCAGGTTGAGCGATGTGATCGGCTCATGCTCAATGGTGTATTTATCCAGCTCATGTATCTGAGCACTAGTGAATATTTTCATAAATTAATGTATTTTATGTCCGATTATCTGATTATTTTAATGCAAAAGTACTAAAAAAAGTCGATGAATGGATGAAGTTTCACGATTTTTTCGTAATTTTGCAGAAAATATTATATCATCAAGACTATGGGCATAGTAAAAATCAAGAATAAGACCTTCAAAACCTCCATTCCAGAGGCAGATATTCTGAAGAAGGTACAGGTCGTAGCCGACCGATTGAACCAGGATTATGCGGACAAGACTCCGGTGTTCCTGGCTGTGTTGAATGGTTCGTTTATCTTCGCTGCCGATCTGATGCGAATGATTACGGTACCAAGCGAGATTTCTTTTGTGAAGTATGCTTCCTACGAGGGTACCAGTTCTACCGGCAGCATGAAGACCCTGATGGGTCTGAACCAGGATCTTACCGGTCGCCACGTGGTGATCGTGGAGGACATCGTGGATTCCGGCTTTACCATGGCTCACATGATCGAGGATCTGAAGAAGAAGAATCCAGCCAGCATCGAGATCTGCTCGCTCCTCGTGAAGCCGGGCAATCTGAAGGTGGATCTGGACATCAACTATGCCGTAATGGAAATCCCTAACGATTTCATCGTAGGGTATGGATTAGATTATGACCAAGAAGGCAGAAACCTCCGCGACATCTACACGATAGTAGAAGAATAGGGGGTGAAGCATGTGGGAGACACAACATAAAACAATTTATATATAAAGGTAAAAATGAAAAATATCGTAATTTTCGGCGCTCCAGGTGCTGGTAAGGGTACACAGAGCGACAAGATGATCGAGAAGTATGGTCTCGGTCACATTTCAACAGGTGACGTACTTCGTAATGAAATCAAGAATGGTACAGAGCTCGGCAAGACTGCCAAGGGCTATATCGACAATGGTCAGTTGATTCCAGACGAGTTGATGATCGACATCCTCGCTAGCGTATATGACAGCTTCGGCAAGGATCACGCAGGTGTGATCTTCGACGGTTTCCCACGTACCACTCCACAGGCTGAGGCTTTGAAGAAGATGCTCTCTGAGCGTGGTCACAAGATCGCTGCCATGATCGAGCTTGCCGTTCCTGAGGATGAGCTGATGGCTCGTCTGCTCAACCGCGGTAAGTTGAGTGGCCGTTCTGATGACAACGAGGAGACTATCAAGAAGCGTCTGAACGTATATCATACACAGACTGCTCCTCTCATCGACTGGTATGAGAAGGAGGGTATCCACCACCACATCGAGGGTCTCGGAACTGTAGATGAGATCTTTGCTCGTGTTTGCAATGTGATCGACAACTTGTAATCAAGATATAATAATCTTCTCCGCAAGGCTGCGGGGAAGATTTATTCATTAAAAAAAGAAGAATCTTCCGTTCAAAAGAAGAAGATTCAACGTTCAAATTAAAAAGAAAAATCAATGGCTGAATCCAATTTCGTAGATTATGTAAAGATCAACTGCCGCTCTGGTAAGGGTGGTAAAGGCTCCATGCACCTGCGCCACGTGAAGTACCAACCGAATGGTGGACCTGACGGTGGCGATGGCGGACGTGGAGGAAGCATCTATCTTCGCGGCAACCACAACTACTGGACCTTGCTGCATCTGAAGTATCAGCGCCACTTCTTCGCCGAGCATGGTGGCAATGGAGGACGTGACAAGTGCCACGGCACTGATGGTAAGGACATCTATATCGATGTGCCTTGCGGTACCGTGGTGTATAATGCCGAAACCGGTAAGTTCGTCTGCGACGTGGCTTACGACGGTCAGGAAGTACTGCTCCTGAAGGGCGGACGTGGCGGACTGGGCAACTTCCAGTTCCGTACCTCTACCAACCAGGCTCCACGCTATGCGCAGCCAGGTGAGCCGATGCAGGAGATGACCATCATCATGGAGCTGAAGCTCCTTGCCGATGTGGGTCTTGTGGGTTTCCCTAATGCCGGAAAGTCAACCCTGCTCTCTGCCGTATCCAGTGCCCGTCCAAAGATAGCCAACTATCCGTTTACCACCCTCGAGCCATCGCTGGGAATCGTGGATTACCGCGACCACCAGAGTTTCGTGATGGCAGATATCCCGGGTATCATCGAGGGAGCGAGCGAAGGAAAGGGCTTGGGACTGCGATTCCTGCGACACATCGAGCGCAACTCGCTGCTCCTCTTCATGGTTCCGGGCGATACCGACGACATCAAGAAGGAATACGAGGTGCTGCTGGGCGAGTTGAAGAACTTCAACCCAGAGATGCTCGACAAGCATCGCGTGCTCGCCATCACCAAGTGTGACCTGCTGGACGAGGAGCTCATCGAGATGCTGAAGGAGACCCTGCCAACCGATCTTCCGGTGGTATTCATCTCATCAGTTACCGGACAGGGCATCCAGGAACTCAAGGATGTGCTCTGGAAGGAGTTGAATTCAGAGAGCAACAAGCTGCAGGAGATTACTTCAGAAGATACTCTTGTTCACCGTGACAAGGATATGAGCCGCTTCCAGCAGGAACTCGAGGCTGAGGGCGAGGACATCGTGGAGTATGTCGATGAGGATGAAATCGAGGATGTAGATGACTTAGATGATTTCGAATATGAATAAGGAATATCATATCGCTGAGGGCGTCACAGCTTTCTCTACCACCCGAAAGGGAGGAGTGAGCCAGGGCAACTACAGCGAATTCAATATCAATGACTATTGCGGCGACTGCGCCGAACACGTGGCAGAGAACCGCAGGAAGCTGGCGGATGAGCTGGGCATAAGCATCGACCATATCATCCTGCCGCATCAGGTGCATGGAGTAGAGGTCCGTCAGGTGGCAGGAGATTATTTCTCAATGCCTGAGAACATCCGCAAGATGATTCTCGAGGGCGTAGATGCCGTGATGACCAATGAGAAGGGCGTATGCATAGGCGTTTCCACCGCCGACTGCATCCCAATCCTGCTCTATGACGAGGAGCACCATGCCGTGGCAGCCATCCATGCCGGATGGCGAGGCACGCTGGCACGCATCGTCCACAAGACCATCCAGGAGATGGCTTTCGCCTATCATACGGAGCCAAAGAAGCTGAAGGCAGTGATTGGTCCGGGAATCTCGCTGGAGCATTTCGAGGTAGGCGATGAGGTGTATGAGGCTTTCGAGCAGGCAGCCTTCCCGATGGAAGAGATTGCCGAGCAGCGCCCCAATGCCGCCTTCTCGGTAGATGTTGCCGAGCGTGAGCGACTGGCTGCAGAAGGAAACATCGTGCAGCCGCTGAAGTGGCACATCAACCTGCCGCTCTGCAACAAGCAGATTCTGCTGCATTGCGGTGTGGCTGAGGAGAATATCCAGGATTGCGGCATCTGTACCTTTGCCCATAGCGACGAGTTCTTCTCGGCAAGAAAGCTGGGCATAGAGAGTGGCAGAATCTATACCGGCATTCTGATGAAGTAAGTTTTCAAGATAACATCCATTTTTCTCTTTTCTATGAACGAAGAGGGAAAAATGGATGTTTTTATGTTTTAAGATTTAATGGTTAAATTTAAAAAATGAATCTAAAAGAATAGAGAATGATTGTAAACAGAAGATTAAGAAGAAGAATCGGGCTGGCTGCCGTCTCGGGAATGCTGATGCTTTCGCTGAGCAGTTTCATGCCCGCCAAGAATGAGTTTACTGCCGCCGAGCAACAGCAGGTGAGCATCGCAACGCCAGGTCTCTTTGCCCAGAGTCAAGCCTTCAATGTTGACTTTGAGATATTCCGTGCCAAGGAATATTCATTCCCGCTTCCTGTGGGCAAGGCTAGCCTTATCAATGGCAACAGCGTGATGCGCATCTCTACTGCCAAGGGCGATGCAGTGAAGGCGATGTTTGATGGTTATGTGCGTCTCTCGCGCAAGACCGAATCGATGGGCAACGTGATCGTGATCCGCCATGACAACGGTCTGGAAACCGTGTATGCCAACAATGCCGAGAACCTGGTGAAGGTGGGACAGTCGATAGATGCCGGACAGACCATCGCCATCGTGGGCACCCGAGAGGGAGAGACCTATTGCGATTTCTCCATCATGGTGAACGGTGCGCGCATCAACCCGGAAACCATCATCGAACTGAAGAGCCATAAGCTCCGCCGGCAGACCGTGCAGTTCCGTAAGGAGGGCAACCGTATCGGCATCAAGGTGATTGGTGGCAAGGACTCCTCCGTTTCCAAGAACGATAAGAATGATAGAAACAATAAGGAAACAAATATGAAATCGGGAAGCAGCCGTGGCGATCACGCCATGACCCTCGACCCCGACGAGGTGTACGACCCGTTTACCATCACCAACACCTTCCTGCTCGATCTGGAGAAGATAGAGGAGAAGGCATGGGCATATCCATTGCCTGATGCCCGTGTCATCAGTCCATACGGAGGTGCCCGCCGTCACTCGGGTGTGGATTTGAAGACCAAGCCTAACGACGAGATTTATGCCGCCTTCGATGGCGAGGTGGTTGCCTCGGGACCTTACTACGGCTATGGCAACTGCATCCGCATCAAGCATGCCTACGGCTTGGAAACGCTCTATAGCCATCAGAGTAAGAACATGGTGAAGCAGGGGGATAAGGTGAAGGCAGGCCAGGTAATCGGTCTTACGGGCCGCACTGGCAGGGCCACCACAGAGCATCTCCATTTCGAGGTGTCTTTCGGCGGCAAGCGCCTGGATCCAGCCATCATCTTCGACCACAGCAATCACAAGCTCAAGGCAGCCACCCTGCATCTTACCAAGGGCAAGGGCGTAAAGAGCGTGAAGAACTGATAAAGACCAAATCAAGGATTGATTTGAAACAGAACAGATAAAAAACTTCGCCCGTGTACTGTTGAAATCTCAACAGCGCACGGGCGAAGTTTTTTATCTGTATGCAGAGAGATAGAGATTATTTCTTCTTCTGCGATTTACGGTTGGCTCTCTGTTGGCGATACTTTGCCTTCTGACGGGCAGAGCCGCTTCCGTGAGCACCCGTGATGTACTTCTTCTTCTTGGCCTTGGTCTTCACCTTGTCGTCGTCGTCCTTCTTCGGACCGCCGCCGCCCTTGAAAACCATACCACCCATGATAATATCGTCAATATCGCTCATATACCTTTTATATTATATAAATTAATGATGGAAGAGGCGAACGTGAGTAAACGCCATGGCGATGCCGTACTTGTCGCATGTATCGATAACATTATCGTCACGGATGCTACCGCCTGCTTCTGCTATGTATTCAACACCACTCTTGTGAGCACGCTCGATGTTGTCGCCGAATGGGAAGAAAGCGTCGCTACCTACAGATACACCCTTGTTCTGGGCAATCCAAGCCTTCTTCTCCTCGCGGGTCAATGGCTCAGGTTTCTCTGTGAAGAACTGCTCCCATACGCCATCCTGCAATACATCCTCCCACTCATCAGAGATATAGACATTGATGGTATTGTCGCGGTCGGCACGGCGAATCTTCTCCTTGAAAGGCAGGTTCATCACCTTAGGACACTGGCGCAACCACCACTCATCAGCCTTGGAACCAGCCAGACGGGTACAGTGGATACGGCTCTGCTGACCGGCACCGATACCGATAGCCTGACCATCCTTCACGTAGCATACAGAGTTACTCTGGGTATATTTCAGGGTGATGAGCGAGATGATCAGGTCGCGCTTAGCCTCTGCAGTGAAGTTCTTGTTCTTGGTAGGGATATCCTCGAAGAGAGCTGGATCATCGAGCTTCACCTCGTTGCGTCCCTGCTCGAAGGTAACACCGAATACCTGCTTGTGCTCGATAGGAGCTGGCACGTAGTCTGGATCAATCTGGATGACGCAGTAGGTACCCTTGCGCTTCTCCTTCAACACCTTGATAGCCTCAGGGGTAAAGCCTGGAGCAATCACGCCATCGCTTACCTCACGCTTGATGAGGAGGGCAGTAGCCTCATCGCATACATCGCTCAGGGCAACAAAGTCACCGTAAGAGCACATACGGTCTGCACCACGAGCACGAACATAAGCGCAAGCCAAAGGAGAAAGTTCAAAATCTACGTCATCGCAGAAGTAAATCTTCTTCAATGTGTCGCTCAGAGGCAGGCCGATGGCAGCACCAGCAGGAGAAACATGTTTGAAACTAGCGGCAGCAGGCATTCCTGTGGCTGCCTTCAGTTCCTTGACCAATTGCCAAGAGTTGAAAGCATCCAGGAAGTTGATGTAGCCAGGACGGCCGTTGATAACTTCGATAGGCAGTTCCCTTCCGTCATCCATATAGATGCGAGAAGGCTTCTGATTCGGATTGCATCCGTACTTAAGTGCTAATTCTTTCATCTTAATTAAGAAATGTATTTAGAATTTGGTTGCAAAATTACAAAAAAAATATGAGAAAACCATTTTTTTCGTGCGAAATTCAAAAATAATCTCCCAAACATGACTCCGTTTCAAAAATATTGTGTACTTTTGCCCGCAGTTAGGAATGAAAAATGAAAATTTGAGAAATTAAAGGAATTGAGAATTAGAGGAAGGATAATCACAATGAAAAATGATTTGAAAATCCTCGCTGTAGCTTTGGAGAAGAAGCTAGGCAGGGAACACCTGCAGCACGAAGAGAAGCATAGAAACAACAAGTTGCTGCACAAGGTGTGGGAGATAATGAAAGGAAAGGAGAAACCTTCACAGCAGATACTCAACCGTCTGGCATTGCTTGCCGGATTCCAGAGCTGGGCTGATCTGCAGGGCGCATTGCACGGCACCGATGACGGGCTGACCAACTACAGCGCCGGAGAATAAGGAAATGCAGAAAGGGCATCCAATCGTGAGATCGGATGCCCTTTTTCTGATTCTAATTTTTAATAGGTAACTAAGAAAATTACTCAGCGCTCTTAGCGAGGGTCTTCTTCTCAGCGATACGAGCCTTCTTACCTGTGAGCTTACGCAAGTAGTACAACTTAGCGCGACGTACCTTACCGTGCTTGTTCACCTCGATAGAATCGATAGCTGGTGACTCGATAGGGAAGATACGCTCTACACCTACAGTACCTGACATCTTACGAACGGTGAAACGCTTCTTGTCACCATGACCAGAAATCTTGATAACTACACCACGATAGAGCTGGATACGCTCCTTAGTACCCTCGACGATTTTGTAAGCGACTGTGATAGTGTCACCTGCCTTGAACTCAGGGAACTTCTTGCCGGTTGCAAATGCTTCTTCAGCAACTTTAATCAAATCCATTTTTTTGTATAAAATTAAAAATTGTTTGTCGTTCCAACGCAACATGGCCGGGCAACACTTCTGCCCAGACAACAGCGGTTACGCCGAAAAGCGGGTGCAAAGTTACGACTTTTTCTCGTATCTCGCAAATTTTCAGTGGGTTTCTTCTCTTTTTTCTCGCAGATTTAACTATTTTTCTTTCTTGTCAACGTCTTTTCCCACAGATTTCACGGATTTCACAGATTTATTTTGTATCTTTGTACCCTGAAAAACAGAAAAGGTATGAAGAAAAAGAATAGTATGCAGATGATGCTTGCCTCCATGGCTCTGATGCTGATGGCAAGTCCAGCCTTTGCCCAGAAATTCAAGGTGGCAAAGGTGGAGAGAACCCGTATTTTGATAGACCGGAAATGGGATGCACAGCCTGATGCTGAGGCTGCGAAGTTCATCGCCCCTTATCAGCACAAGGTGGATAGCATCATGGGACCTGTAGTGGGATCCGTGGCTCATGACATGACCCACCATCGCCCTGAGAGCGAGTTGAGTAATCTGCTTTCTGACATCCTGGTATGGGGTGGCAGACAGTTTAATGAGCAGCCTGTCTTCTCGGTGTATAACATGGGTGGCATCCGTGCTGACTTTGCCAAGGGCGATATCAACGTAGGCGATGTGAGTGAGGTGGCTCCTTTCGAGAACAAGATCTGTTTCCTCACGCTTACCGGCGAGAAGGTGCTTGAACTCTTCCAGCAGATAGCCCACCGTGGTGGCGAAGGAGTGAGCCATGCCGTAAGAATGGTTATCACCCGCGACGGAAAGCTGAAGGGCGTGACCCTGAACGGCGAACCTGTCGATCCAGCCAAGAGCTATCGCATAGCCACCCTCGATTATCTTGCCGAGGGCAACGACCAGCTTGTAGCCTTCAAGAGCGGTACCGATGTGGTGGCTCCTAAGGCGAAGGAGAACAATGTGCGCTACATCATCATGGACTATTTCCGTGAGATGAAGGCTCAGGGCAAGGTAGTGGAATCAAGAGTAGAAGGCCGTTGCGGAGTAGAATAGGGAGGATGAAGGTTTCCGTGGATTTGCAATCCCCGGAATGCAGATAGACTAACTAAATAAGTACAGAAATGAAACATACATTATTATATATAGCGCTGGCGCTGGCATCATTCACGCTGCAGCCGGCAACAGTACAGGCTGAAGTCCTGAAGGATTCAAAGGCCAAGAAGGAGGCAAAGGCGCAGAAGACTCCAAAGGTAGTGAAGCAGCTCGTGGTGCTCCATACCAACGATACCCACTCCTGCGTGATGCCTTACAATCTGAATCTCGCAGATACAGCTATGGCAAACCGTGGAGGCTACCTCCGCCGTGTGGCAATGATCAAGCAGGAACGCAGTCTGAATCCTGATCTTCTGCTCTTCGACAGTGGCGACTTCTCTCAGGGATCTCCTTACTATTCGCTCTTCAAGGGGGATGTAGAAGTGGGATTGATGAACGAGATGAAGTATGATGCAGCCACCATCGGAAACCATGAGTTCGATTACGGCATGGACAATATGGTGCGTCTCTTCAAGATGGCAAAGTTCCCGATCGTTTGTGCCAACTACGATTTCACCGGCACTGAGCTGGCGAATATTGTGAAGCCATACGTGATATTGCATCGCAAGGGACTCAAGATTGGCGTCTTCGGACTGGCTCCGCAGCTTGCCGGCTTGGTGAGTGAGAAGAATTACGGTAGCATCCAGTACCTGGATCCTATCCAGAAGGCGAACGAGATGACAGAGATCCTGAAGAAGAAGGAGAAGTGTGATGTCATCATCTGTATCTCTCATCTGGGCTGGAATATAGACGGCACGGATGATACCGAGGTGATTGCTGCATCCCGCCACATCGACCTGGTATTGGGAGGTCACAGCCACAGCCTCTTCCAGACGCTGAAGTACAGAACAGATCTCGATGGCAAGCAGGTGCCTGTAGATCAGAACGGCAAGGGCGCCATCTGGGTTGGCAAAATGACATTGGATATTGTGAAAAATAAATAAAACTTATACAAAGACAAAATACAAAAAGACTCCCCGAAAAGCTCGGGGAGTCTTTTTGTATTTTTTATATCATATCATGATATCTGTTATTCCTTGTTGGAAGAAGCATAGAGACCGATGCAGGCTCCGATGAAGCCACCGCTCTTCTGGGTGCTCAGGTTGCTGGCATCCACGCCCTTGGCAAGCAGCTGCCAGTCGCCACCTTCCTCTGCATAATAGAAATCGTAATATCTGTCATGACCTTCTACCTTCAGCTTCAGCTTGCCAGCCTTGATAGGAGCTGAGGCGATAGTGGCGTTGTTCTTCTCGGCACGGGTCAGGGTAATCATCAGCTTGCCCTTCTTCATGGTCTTGCCCAGTACGAAGTTGTGGTCTTCCTTCTGGAGAAGTGCCAAACCTGCTATCTCCTTGTCGTTGCGAGGAGTGAAGTTAATCTCTGTCTCGGCAGTGAAGGTTCCGTGCTGCTGGCGAGCCCAGATGGCAGACATCGGTTCACGCTTGTAGATATTGCCCGGCAAGAGATTGAACTTCAATTTGCCGTTTTCTACCTTATAGCAATCTACGAAGTCGCGGAGGAACATCCACCGAGGATTCAGATCCTTCAAACCTGCTCCATTGTCTGCTGTATCAAAATTATCCACGTAAGAGAAGTTTCCTGAGAACTCATTCTTTTCAGTTGGTTTCAAGCCAGCCTTCTCTCCAATGGTAGAGATAGGAGTATTCTTGGCAAGAATCTCAGGCCAGCCATTCTTCCAGGTTACCGGCAGAAGATAGGTGTCGCGACCTGTATTATACATATCTTCTTCGTATGGACGGCAAGCCAGGAATACAGCCCACCAGTTACCCTTTTCATCTTCTACTATGTCTGCATGACCAGCACTGGATACAGGGTCCTTGCGGTTAGGATCGAGACCGGTGCGCTGGGTAAGAATAGGGTTGTTAGGACATTCCTCCCAAGGACCCATTGGGTTCTTGGCGCGGAGAATCACCTCGCTATGCCAACCGCCTGTACCACCTTCTGCACACATCAGATAATAGAACTTGCCCTTCTTGAAGAGATGAGGACCTTCAATCCAGATAGGACGAGCCTCTACATGGGTTCCGCCACGCAGAATCTCCTTGAAATCGCCCTTGATGCTGTCGCCCTTCACATCGAATTCGAAGCAGCGGATGGCACGCTGACCCTCATAGTCGGCACCACCAGCTACCGGACCGTTATGCACGATATATCCCTTTCCGTTGTCATCGAAGAAGAAGCTAGGGTCGATGCCGTCAATCTTCTTCAGATAGATAGGTTCGCTCCAACCCTTGGATGGGTCCTTGGACTTGACGAAGAAGTTTCCGGCTCCCACGTTGGTGGTGATCATATAGAAGGTCTTGTTCTTCTTGTTATAGCTGATGGCTGGTGCGAAGATGCCGGCTGATACTTGCTGTCCCTTCAGAGGCACCTGCGATTGGCGGGTGAGCACATGGCCGGCTGGAGTCCAGTTTACCAAATCCTTGCTGGTAGAGAGAGGCACACCTGGGAAGAAGGTGAAGGAAGAATTCACCAGATAATAGGTGTCACCTACGCGGCAGAGAGATGGGTCAGGATAGAATCCTGCCAGCACGGGGTTGTAATACTGATGCGTCTTGTCTATCTGGACATTGAATCGGGCATCATTGCCGGCATACTTGAAGTAGTCGAAGTCTGCTGTCTGTGCCTGCGCTCCTGCAGCAAGCATCATCGAAAGCGATAAGATTGCTAATTTTTTCATTATGATAGTTGATTTTTAAAGATTATACAATAAGATAAAAAAAATGCAGCGGAAAGCCAGGTATGAGAATCCATACTGGTTTTTCCGCTGCAAAGTTACGGCTTTATTTGCAATCTTTCATTGTGAAATGTAACCAAGACTTTTTTCAAAGTTTCATAAAGCTTTGTTTTTGTTACATATTCTTTTTTCTATTGTGTATCATCTTTATTTCTTCATGGCATTCTGCATGTATTCTCTAGGAGAACAGCCAAAGAGGTTCTTGAACATGGTGCTGAAACTTGCGGAATTGGAGAAACCGCAAGCGTACATCACTTCAGTGATGCTTTGCTTGCCATCCTTGAGCAATTTGGCTGCCTGCTGCAGACGGATGTTGCGGATGAAGCTGTGTGGCGTCTGATTGGTCAGCTCCTTCATCTTGCGGTGCAGGTGTACACGACTGATGCCCACCTTCTGTGCTATCATATCGACACTCAGGTCGGAATCGTTGATGTTTTCGTTGATAACCTCCATCACCCGTTGCATCAGGGAATTGTCAGGTGTCTGCATTTCTATCTGTTCTACCTGGTGATTCTGGCTTTCATTGCCCGTAAACTTATTGCGCAAAGTGCGGCGCACGGTGAGCAGGTTGATGATGTTGCGGTGCAGAATGTCCATGTTGAACGGCTTCAGGATGTAGGCATCGGCACCGGTCTGCAATCCTTCCAGCTGGTCTTCCTCACGACTCTTGGCTGTGAGCAGGATGATAGGCACATCGTTGGTGTTGATATTTGATTTCAGCTTGGCGCAGAGGGTGGTTCCGTCCATTTCCGGCATCATGATGTCGCTGATGACAAGGTCTGGCTTATTCTTCAGAATCTCGTTCAGCGCCACCTTTCCGTTAGGGTATGTGCGAATCTTGAAGTCGCTGGAGAGCTGTGCTTTCAGGTATTCCTGAATATCCTCTTCGTCTTCCACAATCACGATTTCTGACTTGGCTCCCTTGGCAGAGGCTGGGGTAGTATCGGAATTGTTCAAGGTTTCGGCTGGTTGGTCATTGTTTTCTGCCAGCTGTTCTTCCTGTTCAGCTTCAGCAAGTTCTTTATTCTGCTCTTTCTTCATCTCTTCTTCCTCGATGATCTCTTCTGGTTTGAGATGATCCTTGCCCAATGGAATGCGGATGATGAACTCGCTTCCGTGCTCAAACTTGCTTCCCTTCTCGCCCTCGTTGTTGCGGGCAGAGATGGTGCCGTAGTGCAGTTCCACGAGCGAGCGGGTGAGGTCGAGACCGATGCCCGTACCGACGTTGCGCTCGTTAGGGTCGGCAGGGGTCTGGTAGAAGCGCTGGAAGATGGTTTCCAACTTATCCTTCGGGATACCGATGCCACTGTCCTTGATGCTGATGTAGGCATGGTGGCCGGTATGCGTAAGCGAGAGGAGGATGTGGCCTGCCGTAGGGGTAAACTTGAAGGCATTCGAGAGGGTGTTAATTATCACCTTGTCGAAGTTGTTGCGGTCTATCCATACAGGAAGCTCTTCGCAGTCATGCTGGTATTCGAAGTCGATGCTCTTGGCAATGGCTTGCTGCTTGAAAAGGTCGTATTCTTCATTGATGAACGAAACCATATCGGTCTTGCACATACGCATTACCATCTGTCCCTTGTCAATCTTTCTGAGGTCCATCATCTGGTTGATGAGGTGAAGGATACGTTCCGAGTTCTTTCTGATAATCTCGTAGATGCCTTGACGGTGAGGCTCCTTGTCTTCCTTGATGAGCGAGAGCAGCGGCGTGATGATGAGCGTGAGCGGCGTGCGGATTTCATGACTGATGTTCATGAAGAACTTGATCTTTGCCTCGCCCATCTCTTCGGCGTGGATGTGCTGCTGCAGGATGAGCAGGTCTTCCATCTGGTGCTTGCGGTGGCACAGGTAGAGCATGATGGCTGCTATGAGGAGCAGCAGATAGAAGAGCTTTGCCCAGATGCTGGCATACCAGGCTGGGTGAACGATGATGGTGAACTCCTTCACCGGTGTTTCGTAGCCGTTGCAGATGGCCTTGATGCGGTATTTGTAGCTGCCTGGAGCCATGTGCGAGAAGGCAAGTTCGTTCTGTCCGGCTGGCACGGTGCGCCAGGCATCGCCGTTGATGCTGTAGGCGTATCTTATCTGCTCCACATTATTATAGGTGAAGGTAGAGAGCTGCAGGGAGAAGGTGTTGTCATCGTGCGAGAGATTGAACTCCCGTGCCACAGTTACCCAGCTGTCCGTGATGGTATAGCTGCCTGACTCCATGCCTGGGGTCACTGTCTTGTTGTTGACCACGAAGCCCGAGATAACCACCTTTGCCTGCCATGGGTGCTGCTTTACCCGGTCGGCCTGGAACCAGTTGATTCCGCCAGAGCCACCCATCAGAATCACCTTCTTATCCTGGGTGGTGCATACGGAAGCATCGCTGAACTCGTTGCTCTGCAGTCCGCTTTCGGTATAGAACTTGGTGATTGTTCCGCTCTTGAGAGCCAGTTTGTTGAGTCCCTTGATGGTTCCTAACCATATATTGCCCTGGTAGTCCTCGGTAATGCTTGCCACGCTGTTGTCGGTGAGTCCGTTGGCTGTGGTATACAGTTTTGGCTTGATGCCTTTCCTAAAGTCGAAGCAGAAGGCTCCATCCTCGGTGCCATACCATACGTGGTCTTTGCTATCTACAAACACGCAGTGCGAAAAACGGTTCTTGTTCAGGCAGTTGATGCCCTTGAAGGTGGAAACCCAGCTGTTTCGCTTGCGGTCGAGGCACGCCAGTCCCACAGAGGTGGCTATATACACTTGGTTGCCATCCTTTGATAAGGCCATCTTGACGAGGTAATCGTTGGGCAGGCTGTTGACCTTGAGGTTGTTATCTGCACCATATTTAGCCTTGTAGTTCCTTCGGCTTCCGTCTTTCTGCAGGCAGAAGAGACCTTCGCCCATGGTGGCTATCCAGATGTTGCCCTGTGGGTCTTGCTTGATATCGAAGATGCCCACCGACTTGCTGATGCCCAAATCAACGGGGTGGAAGCTTCCGGCTGCATCCATATAGCCCAGACCGTCGGTATAGGTTCCCACCCAGGTTCTGCCCTGCTGGTCCTTACAGAGGGTGAGCACGGTGTTCTGGTTCAGGAAATGCCCCTCTACGCTGCGGGTTGCTATATTAAATAGGTATAGGCCATCCTTGTCGGTACCCACCCACACCTGGTTGCCCTGGTTGATGCTGAGGCTGGTAACGCAGTTTTCGCCAATCACGTTGCGGTTGCCCAGGCGGAAGCCCATGTAGTTGAAGTCGTTCTGTATGTTGCTCTGCATGAACACGCCTTTCTGCAGCATGCTCACCCAGATGTTGCCCTGATTGTCTTCTATGATGCTGGTTATATTGCTCTTGGCCAGGTTCACCAGTCGGCTGAAGAGAGGGTTATCCTGCAGGAATCCGGTCTGAGGGTCATATACATAGATGCCCAGCCCGTCGCTGCCGATATAGAGCTTGTTGTTGCGGCTGATATAGATGTTGTCGATGGGCAGGTTTCCGATGCTGCTGATTCGGGTAAAGACGTTGCTTCCCGCCCTGAGCAGATATACGCCCTGGTTCTTGCTGGCGAGATAGATGTTGCCCAGGGCGTCCTGCTGGATATCCTGTGCGCCCACGCCTTCGGTACCGGCAAAGTGGGAGGTGACTCTGCCGTTTGTTTCCTTGCGGTAGAGTTTTCCGTCTTCGGTGATGATCCAGAGTCTGCCCCGTTTATCTTCCAGGAGTTTGTGGATATATTTCAGTTTTTCCACCTCTCCCTTCATGGCATGGCATTTTTGTTCATCCTGCTTTTTGAGCATGATGCCATAACCGGATGTAGCCACGGCTACGTCTTTGTTTCTTAGGGGATATACCTGCTTTACGTAGGTGGCGAGTTCTTCGCCTTTGGAATCGAGCATAGGGATTTTTAGGAATTCGCTTCCCGTAAATTCCAATAGAGAGTTGTTGGTACCTAGCAGGATATGTTCCTTCTCGTCTTGAGCAATGCTATTGATGTAGTTGCTGTTGAGACCTAAAAAATTTGACATATCCTTCTTTATTACGTTGATATGGTAACCATCGTAGTTGTTCAAACCGTTGCGGGTGGCTATCCAGATGAATCCGCTCTTGTCCTGGAACACCTGCGTGGCGAGGTTGCTCGAGAGCTGATTGTCCGTGTTGAAGAGCTTGCCGCTCTGTGCCCATGCCTGGATGGAGAAGAGGCAAATCATCATCGTGATGATTAATTGGCTTATAGTTTTCATGTTTCTTGTTTATATTTATAGTGTTATTTTCTGCTTGCAAAAGTACAATTTTTAGTTGGAATATCCCAATAATTCTTTCTTTTTTTGATTACAGGAAACAAATAATATGCCTTTGGGTGTTTGTTATCAGGTGATGTTACATGACGGAAAGTATATGTTGCACGACTAAACTCTTCATAAACTATCGGTTACGCAGGATAAAGCCTGTTTCCCGATTTTCTGATACCTTTGCCCCATCAAAAAAAATGCATTGGCATTAGGTTATGTTTATTGTGAAATATGCGAAACAGCAGTTTTTTGAATGATTTTAGTTAGAATGGTTTTAGTTAGTTTGATGTTTTTTTAAGAAAATTAGGTTGATAGCATTTGAGTTCAATTTAAAAATGAATATTTTTATGATTGAAAAGATCATGATTAATTGGTTTTCTAGGAATGGTGCGTAGGGATACGCGCCATTCTCTTTAAAGGTAACTAAGATTGTTTTTCGAGCTTAACAATTAATTGACAATTTGGAAAAGTGATAAAATCTAAAAATAAAATAACATGAACAGAACGAATTTTTTCATATCCCTGGCTCTTGCGATGTTTGCAATGGTGGGGAATGCGGCTGCCAGCCAGGCTGACCTGCAAGCTGACGGAAATTTGCCGGCTCTGCGTGTAGAAGGCAAGAATCTGGTTGATGCCAACGGCAAGACCGTGGTGCTGCATGGTGTGATGGATACGCCCAACCGCTACTTCAACGGCTGGCGATGGCAACAGTGGAAGGCTGACTATTCGGAAGCCGACATCCAGCCTTGCCTGGAATATTTCTCCAAGCAGTTTGCTGCCATTACCGACAAGGAGCAGGGTGCTTACTGCACCGTGTTCCGTCTGCACATGGATCCCTGCTGGACCAACGATCCATCGAAGAAGGCAGAGAACGAGGCCGATATCTCGGCATTCAATATGGCGCGCTATCGCCTCTATCTCCAGAAACTCTATATCCCATTAATTAAGGATGCCATCGCCCACGGACTCTACGTCATCGTGCGTCCACCGGGTGTATGTCCTGGCGACATCAGCGTAGGCGACAAGTACAACCGCTACCTGAAGTCGATATGGAAGGCCTTTGCTGCCGATGAGTATATCCGGCAGAATTCGGGTGTTATCTCTATCGAATTAGCCAACGAGCCGGTGAGGGTTCATCTGAGTGATGGCTCTAATTCGGATAAAGCACTGCATGATTTCTTCCAGCCAGTGGTTGACGAGATTCGCACACAGGGCTTCAAGGGCATCATCTGGGTGCCGGGTGCGGGCTATCAGAGCCAGTATCAGAATTACGCCAAGTATCCTATCACCGACAGTGAGGATAATTTCTCGTATGCCGTACATGTATATTCCGGCTGGTATGGTAACATGACCGACAAGAACTGCAATCACGATACCTTTATCCGCAACTTCAAGAGTCAGGTGCCGATGGTAGAGACGAAGCCTATCATGGTAACGGAGATAGACTGGAGTCCGGAAGATCCTGACAAGGCGAACGAAGGTCACTACAACGAATGGGGCCAGTGGACTCAGCCTAACCTGGGCAGCTGGGCAACGGCATCCACCTCGAAATGGGGCTTGGCATGGAAGGCAGTGCACGACCATTACGGCAACATCGGTATGACCCTTACCCATCCACAGGAATATTACGATATTGATGAATATCTTAAATCGGGCAAGGTGATTCCTGGTTTCCAGAATGCCAAGAAACACGGACTGTTCGAAGAATGTTGCGGCTATGCCTGTATGAACTGGTATAAGGAATGGTACATGAAACAAAATACAACAGGAATTAAACAATTAGAAACCCAGGCAGACGTGGTTTCCACCTTATATTATAATATAGAAGGAAAAGAGGTTGAAAAGCCAACTGCAGGTGTTTATATAATAAAACAACTGTTAAGTAATGGAAAAATGCGTTCTCGCAAGATTTTTCTAAAATGATAAACTTTCTGTTACACCACGCAAAGTTTGTTCCGAAAGAAATCCATACCTTTGCCGCCGTGAATAAAAAGTTTTAGCGCACGCCTAAATTTTTAAGCATAAATCAAAAATGAATAGAACATGATTGAACGAGTGTTAACAATGAAACGGACAGCAGCCTTATGCTTGGTGGGAGCTTTCTGCAGCCTGAATGCTCAGGCACAGAATATCCAGGTCAAGGGTAATCTTGTTGACGGTACAGGTGAGCCACTGATAGGTGCCACTGTAAAAGTGAAAGGTAATGCCAGCGTCGGTGCGGTCACCGACTTTGATGGTAACTTCAGTATCAGTGTTCCTTCAGAGAATTCTATCCTCGTATTTACATACGTAGGTATGAAGACCAAGGAAGTAAAGATTGGTACGAAGAGAGAGTTCAAACTTACTCTTGAAGACGACAACGCCATCGGCGAAGTTGTAGTCGTTGGTTATGGTCAGCAGAAGAAGGCTTCTGTCGTAGGTGCCATTACCCAGACCACAGGAAAAACGCTGGAGCGTGCTGCGGGTATCAGTGATATCGGAGCAGCTCTGACTGGTAACCTTCCGGGTGTTGTTACCACGGCATCCAGTGGTATGCCGGGTGAGGAGGAACCTCAGATTCAGATTCGTGGTGCTTCTTCCTGGAACAACTCTTCTCCTCTCGTGTTGGTCGATGGTATTGAGCGACCAATGTCAAGCGTTGATATGCAGTCTGTGGCTACCATCTCTGTATTGAAGGATGCTTCTGCCACCGCCGTTTATGGTGTGAAGGGTGCGAATGGTGTCATCCTGATTACCACCAAGCGTGGTTCTGAAGGCAAGGCTCAGATTAGTGTTACTGCCAATGCCGTGATGAAGATTCCTTCTAAGCTTCCTGATAAATATGATTCTTATGATGCACTCATTGCCCGTAACAAGGCTATCGAGCATGAGTTGAATATCTCTCCTGGAAGTTTTGACAAGATGGAACCGATGAGTTTCATCGAGAACTATCGCAACCAGACTACACTGGAGCAGCGTGAGCGTTATCCGAACGTAGATTGGCAGGATGTACTCTTCAAGGATTACACCATGTCATACAATGCCAATGTGAATGTATCGGGTGGTACCAAGTTTGTGAAGTACTTTGCAGGTGTGGATTTCGTGAGCGAGGGTGACCTTTATAAGAATTTCGGCAATGGTCGTAACTATAGTACAGGTTACGACTACAATCGTGTGAATGTTCGTTCTAATCTCGACTTCAACATCACAAAGACCACCGTGTTCAAGATGAACCTTGCTGGCTCTAATGGTCAGCGCAAGGCTCCTTGGGTAAATAGTTCTGATGGTTATAGCGATTGGCAGGTCAGCCAGCAATGGGCTGGTGCATATGATATTTCTCCAGATGCTTTCTTGCCTAAGTATAGCGATGGCTCTTGGGGATATTTGCCAGGATCTACTAATGTAACCAACTCTGCCCAGCAGGTTTCTTTGGGTGGTACCATGACTTCTACCACTACTCGCATCACTACTGATTTCGTGTTGGAACAGAAACTTGATTTCATTACCAAGGGACTTTCTGCACGAGGTATGATTTCGTGGGACAATACTTTTGTAGAGAAGAATCGTGGTATTAATGATATGAACCATGATCCTCAGTTGAAGTGGATTGATCCTCATACAGGTGCCGTTTCTTACAAGAATGCATACGAGCCATACGATAAGTTCGATTATGCTATGGGAAACCAGTGGACCGTGAATGGTGGTGAGGTTAACAATAAACTTACACAGCGCAACTTGAACTATCAGGCTCAGCTCAACTGGGCTCGCAGTTTTGGCAAGCACAGCGTAAGCGCCATGGGACTTTTCGGTCGCCAGGAATATGCAACAGGTTACATGATTCCTTCTTATCGTGAAGACTGGGTATTCCGTACCACTTATGATTGGAATTCCCGTTACTTCTTCGAGTATAATGGTGCTTACAACGGTTCAGAGAAGTTCTCTTCAAATAACCGTTTCGCCTTCTTTAGTTCCGGTGCCATCGGATGGATGATTTCCGAGGAGCCTTTCATGAAATATTTGCGTGAGAACAAGATTTTGGATATGATGAAGATCCGTGCTTCCTATGGTGAAATCGGTGACGATAATGTGGGCGACCGATTCCTTTACATGTCTCAGTGGGCATATGGAGGTACAACCAAGATGGATGCTACCCGTGGAGATTCTCCATATACCTGGTATCGTGAATCTACCGTAGGTAACGAGAACGTACACTGGGAGAAGGTGAAAAAGGTGAATGTGGGTATAGACTATGGTTTCTTGGGTGGCTTGTTCACCGGTGCCGTAGATTTCTTCCACGATACTCGTACCGATATCCTTGTCAACGGAGCTTCCCGTTCGGTTCCTTCTTACTTCGGTCAGACTGCTCCTACAGCCAACTTGGGTAAGGTAACTACCAGCGGTTATGAGTTTGAGGTGAGGTTTAACAAGGTTTTTGCCAACAAGATGCGTCTCTGGGCAAACTTCAGTATGACCCACGCCGTGAACAAGGTGAAGATCAAGGATGATGCAGCGTTGCTCCCATCTTATCGCAAGGCAGCAGGTCATGCTATCAACCAGACTTACACCTTCCTTGATAAGGGTATCCTCCAGAACTATGATGATATCTATGGTTCTCCAAAGATGGATTCCAACGATGGCCAGCGTCTTCCTGGTGACTACTACATCGTAGATTTCAATGGCGACGGTAAGGTGGATAATGTGAACGATAGAGTTCCTTACGGTTATACCGGTACTCCACAGAACTCCTACAATGCAACAATCGGTTATGAGTACAAGGGCTTCAGCTGCTTCGCTCAGTTCTATGGTGTAACCAACGTAACCCGTGACGTAACCATGATCAGTTTGGTTGACCCAATGCTTGCCAATGTTTATGACCAGGGAACCTGGTGGAGCGACAATCACAACAACTGCGATGTCATCACTCCACGTTTCAACTCTAAGCCAATGTCGAATGCGGCTTACTATGGCACTCAATATCTTTGCGATGGTTCTTACATTCGCTTGAAGAACGTAGAGATAGCCTATACCTGGAATGGCGGCTGGATCAAGAAACTCGGTTTGAACAACCTCAAGGTTTACGTAAGTGGTAACAACCTTTGGCTCTGGACCAGAATGCCAGACGACCGTGAGTCAAACTTCTCTAGTAACGGTGGCGCCGTAGGTGCTTATCCAACGATGAAACGTGTGAACTTCGGTGTCAAGTTTAATCTTTAAATATGTAAACTAAAATGAAACGAAATATAGTAAAACTCTTTTGTGTGCTGGGACTCGCTTGCGGTTTCACCTCTTGTACTGACTATCTGGACAAGAGCCCAGATTCTACCGTGAGCGCAGAACAGGCATTCAAGAACTTCACCAACTTCCAGGGTTTCATAGAGGAAGTATATAACTGTATTCCTAGCAAGGAATCAAACTTCTGGTGTACTACCTTCAACTGGGGTGAAGATGAAATCATGAATACAGGTTTGGGTGATGGCCATGTAACTGCCCATTTTGATTTGGGCGATTATCGCCATTGGTACAATGATGCACAGAGCTTTCTGCACTCCGATGATTTGAATCCGACCAAGACGGATAAATTCAGTCACTCATTGGAGCATGCCTGGTATTGTATCCGCAAGTGTAACCTCGGTCTTGCCAATCTCGATTTGATGACCGACTGCACTCAGGAAGAGAAGAACTTCATCAAGGGTCAGTTGCTCTTCTTCCGTGCTTGGTGGCACGAGGAGTTGATAGCCTTCTATGGTGGAATGCCATACGTAGATACCGTGCTGGATGGCTCTCAGGTATTAACCTTGCCACGCCTCTCTTATCAGGAGTGTGCCAAGAAATGTGCAGAAGACTTCCGTGCTGCTGCCGATCTTCTTCCAAACGACTGGGATAAGACTACCGTTGGTAAAAAGACCTTGGGTAAGAATGATATCCGTATCACTAAGGTTTGTGCGTTGGGTTATTTAGGCAAGGTATTGCTTTGGGCAGCTTCTCCATTAAACAATTTGGGCAAGGCAGAGATTGGCGCCTCAAAGAATGGCGACACCTATAAATATAATACCGAACTGGCTGCTCAGGCTGCAGATGCTCTGGCAGAAGCTATCGGCGAAGTAAATTCCGGTAAGACTCCTTACGCTCTGGCCGAGTATAAGTATTCTAATATTTATGACCATGTGGCTGACAAGAGTTCCAACTCCAACTTCTCTGATATCTTCCGTACAACCGGACAGGACTGGAAGATGCCTGGATCTACCGAGGCTATCATGCGCGGTCCACATATTGGTGAGAACGGTTCCAACTGGAACTTCACCAAGCTTTGGGGACCTAAGCTGAACGGTATCGTTGAGCACGATGCGCTGATTCATCAGCCTACTGCCAACTACGTGAACTACTATGGTATGGCAAACGGTCTGCCTCTGGATGATCCTGATTCCGGTTTCGACCCAACTCATCCGTTCAAGAACCGCGACCCACGCTTCTATCACGATATCGTATTCGATGGCTTCCAGTATATCAATACCACCATTGCTAAGGAATCTGACGACTATCAGTTTAAGTACATCCAGATGTACACTGGCAGTAATCTGCGTAGCTCTTCTGCCAACGGATGCCGCACTGGTTACTATACTCAGAAGCTGGTTCCTCACCAGTGCAACAAGTATGATGGCATGTACAACTGGGGCGGTGCCTTGCAGTGCAACCTTCCTTACATGCGTCTTGCCGACATTTATCTGATGTATGCTGAGGCTGGTGCAGCCGTTCAGGGAGCCAACTACAAGAGTTCAAAGCTCAACCTCACCGCTGCTGATGCAATCAATGTGCTTCGCGATAGAGTAGATGCTGGTCATGTAGCAGATAAGTTTATGAACGACCAGAAGAAGTTTATGGACGAGGTTCGCCGCGAGCGTGCCGTAGAGCTTGCCTTTGAGGGCTTCCGCTGGAACGACCTGCAGCGCTGGTTGCTTCTCACAGAATATCCTTATAACATCAAGACTTCACAGGAATTCAAGCGTGTAGGTAATTTCGATTATACCAAGAACGATCCACGTGATGCCGAGGTGACAGGATGGAGCGAGAAGACCATCGTGACCCGCGACTTCTCAGAGAAACACTATCTCTTGCCACTCAAGGAAAGCGATGTTTATCTGTATCCTGAGTTTGGACAGAATCCAGGATGGTAATCACCCGGAGATGTGATATATAAAAAGCATAAACTTAGAAATAATCATATTTATATGAAAAATAATAAAACAATATACTCTGCTCTGACAGTGGTTACGGCACTTCTGGCACAGTTGCCTGCTTCGGCTCAGGAATCTGCTGATAGCGCAATGGTTAACGTGGCGTTCAAGAAGGCGTACCAGAGCGATGTGCTCGGTGGTGTGAGCACCGTCAATGTCAGAGAATTGACAGAGAAAAACTATAATACCTACAGCCTTGACAACATGCAGGGTTATGTATCCGGTTATAATGGCAATGGTATGTGGGGTTATTCCAATGCACTCGTCCTCATCGACGGTGTGCCACGTGATGCCAATAATGTTCGCCCCGACGAGATTGAGGATATCTCTTTTCTGAAGGGCGCCCAGGCCACAGTGCTCTATGGCAGCAAGGCTGCCAATGGCGTGGTTCTCATTACCACTAAGCGTGGCAAGGTTAACGATGGCTTGTCGGTAAAGGTGAATGCCAATACGGGTTGGAATGTAGCCAAGGCTTTTCCTGAGTATCTCGGTTCGGCTGAGTACATGACTCTCTACAACGAGGCTTTCCTCAATGATGGCGGTGCCGAAAACAACCTGCCATATTCTGCAGAGACCATCTACAACTATGCATCCGGCAAGAATCCATATCGCTATCCAAGTGTTGACTTCTATTCTTCTGATTACATCAAGAAGGCGTTCAACCGCTCGGAGGTTTCTGCCGAAATAGAAGGCGGCAACCAGAAGGCGCGCTTCTATGCCAACGTGAGTTACTATCGCAGCGGTGACAACTTGAACTTCGGCGAGGCTAAGAAGAACTATACCGACCGATTCAATGTAAGAGGTAATGTGGATTTCGCCTTGAGCAGCACCATCAATGCCTACGTAAATGCGAATGCCACCTTCTATGGGGCTAAGTCGGCTAACACTAACAATAATAGCAGCTACTGGGAGCAGGCTCGCACCTTCCGTCCTAACCGCGTGGCTCCGCTGATTCCTGTGGATATGATTGACCCTAATGCCAAGTCGGCGCTGACTATGATTGGGGCTACCAGCAATATCATTGATGGCAAGTACTTCCTGGGTGGTTCTTCTGCCGACCTCACCAACGTGTTCGGTGATATCTACGCTTCGGGTACCAATGTCTATCACAGCCGTCAGTTCCAGTTTGATGCAGGTTTGAATTTCGACCTCTCTTCTGTACTCAAGGGCTTGAGTTTCCACACCATGGTAGCCATCGACTATGCTACGGCATACTCAACATCGTTCAACAATTCCTACGCCACCTTCCAGCCTACATGGGCTAACTTCAACGGCAAGGATGTTATCGTAGGTTTGAACAACAATGGTACGGTGGACAAGAAATCGGGAGTTCAGAATATCTCTGGTTCTACCGATAACCAGACCATCGCATTCAATGCGCACTTCGATTACAACCGCACCTTCAACGATGTGCACAACGTAAGCGCCATGCTGGTGGCCAACGGCTATCAGCAGAGTAAGTCTGCAGAGTATCATAAGGTGAGCAACGCCAACATGGGCCTGCAGCTCTCTTATAACTATGATCATAAGTATTATGCCGATTTCGCTCTGGCTACACCTTGGTCTGCCAAGTTGCCATCAGCCAAGCGATTGGGTGTATCTCCATCTGCCACTTTGGGTTGGCGCCTCTCTAAGGAGAAGTTTATGGAGAATTCATTCTTCGATGATCTGACCCTCAGCGCAAGCTACACCGATATGAAAACCGATCTGGGTATCGATGATTACTACATGTATCTCGGAACTTATCAGAGCGGTGGCTGGTGGGATTGGAATGGTGGTTCCGGTCACTCAGCTATGCAGTCTAAGCGTGGTAGCAACAACGAACTCAGCTACCTGCACCGCAAGGAAATTTCTGCTACGGTTCATGCAGAGGTGCTCAACAAGGCTTTGAGTTTCGATGCATCTTACTTCCTTTCTAAGTGGACCAACGGAATTCTGGAGGCTCGCAATCAGGTGCCTAGCTATCTGTTCAGCTACTATCCTGAGTCTTCTTTCGTTCCTTACATTAATTTTAATGAGGACAAGCGCAGCGGTTTCGACTTTGCTGTGAACTACAAGAAGCAGTTGGGCGATTTCGGTTTCGGCGTAGGAGCCAACGTAACTTACTACACCACAGAGGCAACCAAGCGAGATGATTCGCAGTATGCTGATACCTATCAGTATCGCCAGGGTCAGCCACTCGATGCCATCTGGGGTTATGAGTGCCTGGGCTTCTTCCAGGATGAGAATGATATCAAGAACTCTCCAACCCAGATTATCGGCGGAACCATCCGTCCGGGCGACCTTAAGTACAAGGACCAGAACGGCGACAACGTCATCGACAGCAAGGACCAGGTTTATCTGGGCAAGGGCGGCTGGTATGGAACTCCTACCACCATCGGTATGAACCTCACTCTGAAGTATAAGGGTTTCACCCTCTTCATGCTCGGCACAGGAAACTTCGGTGCCAAGGCTGTTAAGAATTCAACCTACTTCTGGGTAGGAGGTGATGGTAAATATACAGCAGAGATGCGCGGAAGATGGACCAAGGAGACAGCGGCAACAGCCACATTCCCACGTCTGACCACAGAGGCTGGTACGAACAACTATCAGACATCAGACTTCTGGATGTACTCTACTGACCGTATCGACTTGCAGAAGGTACAGTTGAGTTACGACTTCCCTAAGGCGATGTTTATGAAGAGTTTTGTTCACGGACTTCAGCTCTTTGTCAACGGCAACAGTCTGCTGACTATTGCCAAGGAGCGCAAACTCCTGGACATGAATGTTAACAATTCAGGTTCGGCACCAGTGAACCGCTTCTATAGCATCGGTGCTAAGGTTTCATTCTAGAATTAATTAAAGAATTAAAATTATGAAATTATCAAGATTATTATTGATAAGTGCAGTCTTAGTATCGCTCACTTCTTGTGACGACCTGTTTGAGCCTGCCTTGGAAAATAACCAGGATATCAGTGAGATGTATAAGGATCCTACGTTTGCCCGTGGTATTCTTGACAATGCTTACCTGGCTCTGCCATACAGCAATTCGCCATCTACTGATGCTGCCACCGATGATGCCGTTATCAACCAGAACGGTGATGATTACAAGAAGATGGCAACAGGTTCTTGGGCTGCGAATATGAATCCGGTTTCACAGTGGGATGGTCGTTATCACGCCATCCAGTACTGTAACTTGATGTTGGAAAACTGCGATAAGGTAGAGTGGGCTTACTCCAGTGAGATTCTCAATCAGATGTATTGCGACAACTACAAGGGTAATGCCTATGCTTTGCGTGGCTTACACATGATGTACTTGCTCCGTGCTCATGCCGGAATGGTAGATGGTCAGTTGATGGGTGTGCCTATCCATCTTTCTTCAGAAGATTCAAAGTCTGATTTCAATCTTCCACGCAACACCTTCAAGGAGTGCTACGATCAGATTATGTCTGATTTTGATGAGGCTTTGAAGTATCTGCCAGAGCAGTATACCGATGTGAATGAGGATCAGGTTCCTGCCAAGTATGCCCAGAAGGGTGCTACCAATGCGGAGTACAACCGTGCCTTCGGTATCAACCATCGTGGCAAGATTGATGGTCGCATCATCTCGGCTTTCAAGGCTCAGCTCGCCATCCTCGCCGCTTCTCCTGCTTATGAATCTGCCGGTGTAGCCTCTTATGAGGATGCCGCCAAGTATGCTGCCGACTGCCTGAGCGAGTTTGGCGGTTTGGATGCAGTGGATCCTGACGGATGGAAGTGGTTCTGTAACAAATCGCTTATAGACGGATTGGGTGCCACATCCGAGAATCCTAAGGAGATTATCTGGCGTGGAAACGTTGAAGAAAGCAACACTCTGGAGACAGATTACTATCCTCCTTCGCTCTATGGTAGCGGTAAGATCAATCCAACCCAGAACCTGGTGGATGCGTTCCCTATGGCAAACGGTTATCCTATTGCTGATGCCAATGCAGAATACGATGCCAAGAATCCTTATCAGAACCGTGACCCACGTCTCGCTGCCTACATTCTTGTAAATGGCGATAAAATCGGTGCTACTGATGGAGTGGTAAATACAGCGGCTGATTCTAAGACTCTGGATGGCTTGAACAAGGAGAATGGAAAATCAACCAAGACGGGTTACTATCTCCGCAAGTTGCTCCGTCCTGATGTGAACCTCAACCCAAGCTCTGCAACCAAGCAGAAGCATCTGTCAGCACGTATCCGTACTACGGAAATCTTGCTCGACTATGCTGAGGCTGCCAATGAGGCTCAGGGTCCTAAGGCAAATGTGGGTGGTGCCAACTATTCTGCCTACGATGTAATCAAGGCAATCCGTAAGCGTGCCGGACTTGGTGAGTCGGGCAAGGATCCATACTTGGAGGAGTGCGCACAGAACCAGGATAAGATGCGTGAGCTGATCCGCAACGAGCGCCGCCTGGAGCTTTGCTTCGAGAACCATCGTTTCTGGGATTTGCGCCGCTGGAAGGCTAATCTCAATGAGGCTGCCAAGGGTATCAACATCACGACAGATGCCACAACAGGTGAATACATCTACAAGACTTTCGACGCTGAGGAACGCAAGTATTCAGACTATATGATCTATGGTCCTATCCCATACTCTGAGATTCTGAAATACAGCAACCTCAAGCAGAATGAGGGTTGGAAATAATAAACGGCTAATATTATAATAAAGACTAATGATTATGAAACGATATATCAAAATGGTGGCAGCCCTTCTGACACTGATGGCTTCTTTCACGGCATGTGAGAATGGAGACCAGGCTTTCGATGATTACGAGGGCGGTACCAAAGTAATGTTTACCTATCAGAGCCCAGTTCGTACCATTGTTCTAGGTGATGATGAGTATGATACATCTATCGATAAAGAGCATAAATGCAAGATCAAGGCTACTTTCAGTGGTTCTTACAATGGAAGAAAAGGTTATGTGAACGTAGCTGTGGATAACAGTCTGTGCGATCATCTTACTTTTGCAGATGGTACTCCTGTAAAGGCAATGCCTGCAGAGTATTACTCACTTTCTACCAACAAGCTCGAATTTAAGGGCGGTATGACTGGAGAGACTGTAGTACAGTTGACTGATGCTTTCTTCAACGATCCTGATGCCGTGAAGAATACCTACGTGATTCCTCTGGTGATGACCGATCAGCAGGGCTTCGATAGAATCTCTGCCGGTACTCTGAGAGAAGGTGCTACAGGCTCCCGTACCAATGCATCCATCTGGGAAACAGCTCCTAAGGATTTCGTGATGTACTGCGTGAAGTATCAGAACAAGTATAGTGGCTGGTGGTTGACAAATCACAATACAAGCACCGACAACATCGAGAAGGCTTCACAGGTTCAGATTACTACCCGCACCCTGAACAGCTCTGTTTATACTGTAGAGTTTCAGGAGGGCAGTACCATCTACAAGGCAGATCTCCTGCTCACCTTCGATGCCAACGAAAAGTGTACCATCACTTCGCTCACCGATGGTGTTAAGGCTACAGGCTCAGGCTCTTGGGCTGACGATGGTATCCATTCGTGGAATAACAAGGATCGTGACCTGATGGAACTCAACGCCGAAATCACCTTCGCTGATGGTGTAAAGAAGAGTTTGAACGAGAAACTCGTCTGGTGGCGTAGTGGAGTAACTTCAGAGGAGTTCTCTTATACCTATAATAATTAATGATCGCATAAGTTATGAATAAACAAATATTAGTATCTGCACTCGGGGCCATGCTTTTGGCCTCTTGTGCAGACCACTTCGACCAGAATTTCGAGACCGTACGTCCTGGAAAGGAAGCGCAGTATGGTTATCTGGAGCAATATGATGCCTTGAAGGAATACATCAAGGACCGTCCAAACTTCCACCTCGGAATCGGAACTGCTGTAGATGAATATAACAAGAAGGAACTGGTGTATGCTTTGACCAACAGCAACTTTAACGAGACTGTAGCCGGCAACGCCATGAAGATGTCTTCTTGTGTTGCTGATGATGGTAGCATGAATTTTGATAAAGTAAGTGAATATGTTAAGAATGCTACCGATGCAGGCCTTTCTGTTTATGGCCATACCTTGGCTTGGCATGCTCAGCAGCCTAACAAGTATCTGAAGCGACTGATTGCAGATAAGGAGTTACCTCCTGCTGGGGATAATCCTGGTCTTATCATTACAAGTGGCGATCCTAAGGCCAATACCTGGGATTATGAAATCTACTATGATTTGGATGAGCCTCTTAAAGCTGGTAAAACTTACGAGATTTCACTTAATGTAAGGGGAACTAATCCTGGAACGATTGATTTCTGGCCTGGTAAGAAAGATGGTTCTGCTACACAATATGGAGCAGGTTCATTTACTGTAGCTGAAAGTGCTGTTGATAATAGCTTCTCTTTTACGCCGAATGCGGATATCGATCGTATGCGTTTCTGCTTCGGAAAGATTGGCGGTACTCTCTATTTTGATAATTTTGTATTGAAGGAAAAGGGTTCTGACCATAATATTGCAGTCAACTCTACCTTTGATGAAGATGATATTTCGCATTGGACAAAAGTGCCTTGGGTAGAGATTTCATATAAAATAGGTAATGTTGCTGGTGCAGCTGCTGTAGAAATAGAAAATGAAGTTCATGAGCGAACCTATACTGATGGACCTTTCCCATTCTTTGCTATGGGATGCGAACCACCTGTTGTGAATGGTGCTATCCATTTTGTTCCAACAGGAGATTGGTCTCAGTTCTTTGTTATGTCAGGTGGCGAAAATAAGCTTTCTGAGGAGGGTAATTATGTGGTTTATTTGGATATAACTTCTTCCAAGGATGCTAGTGGAGTAGAATTGACTATGCAGAATGGTTGGGGTGGCAGTGCCCAGGCTATTACTGTAAGTGTACCTGTTTCTGCTGGTCGTCAAACCGTAAAACTTCCGATGCCTAATATTGTTGGAGGTGATTATGATATTATCTTGAAACCACAGACAGCAGATGCTACTTTGGATGTACATTCTGTTAAGGTTTGTCAGGTCAAAAAATCCAATACTAAACCTTTGACTCCTGAAGAAAAGAAGGAAGCACTTACTCCTGTTTTGCAGGATTGGATTTACGGCATGATGGAAGCTACCGAGGGCAAGGTGAAGGCTTGGGATGTTGTAAACGAGGCTATCTCTGGTGAAGATAAGGATGGCGATGGTTTCTACGATCTCCAGTCTGCCACACGTGGTACAGTTACTCCAGATGATGCCAAGAACAATTTCTACTGGCAGGATTACCTGGGTGACCTTGATTATGTTCGCACTGCTGTAGCTGCAGCTCGCAAGGGCTTTGCTGATGCTGGTGGAAAGCCTGAGGAGTTGAAACTCTTCATCAATGATTATAACCTCGAAACTGCTTACGACCAGAACAAGAAGCTCAAGAGTCTGATTCATTGGATTGAGGAGTGGGAGAAGGACGACGTTACCAAGATTGATGGTATCGGCAGTCAGATGCACGTTACTTGCAGCATGGATCCTGCTAAGCAGAAGAAAAATGAGGAAGCTTACGAGAACATGCTCCGCCTGATGGTTGATTCACATAAGTTGGTTCGTATCTCTGAGTTGGATATGGGCTTGGAGGATAAGAACGGCAACCTTGTAAATACTACTGATATGACCGAGGAACAGCACAAGGCAATGCGTGCTTACTACGAGTTTATCGTCAAGAAGTATCTTGAGATTGTTCCTGAGAATCAGCAGTGGGGTATCTGCCAGTGGTGTGCTACTGACAGTCCAGCCAATAGTGGTTGGCGTGCTGGTTTGCCAGTAGGCCTCTGGGATTTGGATTATTATCGCAAGCACACCTATGGTGGCTTTGCAGCAGGTCTTGGTGCTCCTGAATATTGGAACGATGCCAAGTAAAGATATTGCCAGATATTAGTATCAAATATAGAATAAATTGAAAAGACATTAGTTTAGGTTTTATCATATACAAGGATTAACCGAAATGATGTTAGTCGTTAAGGTTGGTCGTGTCGTGATGACATGACCAATTTTTTTTTATCCAAAAGCATCTTTATAATTGATATTTAACATATAACAAATGAGACGTTTAATAATTATCGCATCTCTTTTCATGAATCTGTGCCTTCCTATGGGGACACAGGCAAGTAATGGGGGCAATGTAAGCCCCGATCCTAATTTTCAGATTTATCTCTGTTTCGGACAGTCGAACATGGAGGGTAATGCCGCTATTGAAGACATCGACCGGACAGGAGTAAATCCAAGATTCGTGGCTATGTATGCCGTGGATGATGAGAAGGCAGGATGGAAAAAGGGACAGTGGCATACCGCTGTCCCTCCTCAGGCACGACCAGACACTGGCCTCACTCCTGTAGATTATTTCGGAAGAAAGATGGTGGATAACCTGCCAGACAGCATCAAGGTGGGAACCATCACCGTGGCTGTGGGCGGTGCCAGCATCGACCTTTTCGACAAGCGTACCTATAAGGCGTATCTGAAGAAGCAGCCCGACTGGATGAAGAACTTCGCATCGCAGTATAACGGCAATCCATACGCCCGACTCATCGAGCTTGCCAAGATAGCTCAGAAGCAGGGTGTCATCAAGGGTATCCTGCTGCATCAGGGAGAAACCAACAATGGTGATGCCAACTGGCCTAACCGGGTGAAGACCGTGTATAACGATATTCTGAAAGAGTTGCACCTGAAGGCAGAAGATGTACCTTTGCTCGTGGGCGAAACCGTTCAGAAAGACCAGGGCGGCAGCTGCTGGCAGCATATCGCCATTGTGGATGATATCGCCAAGACTATCCCTACTGCCCACGTCATCTCTTCCAAGGGATGTCCGCAGCGTGGCGATGGATTGCATTTCATTGCCGAAAGCTATCGCACCATGGGTAAGCGCTATGCCAATATGATGCTCTCGCTGCTCGGCATCATTCCGGATGCCAACTATCCGCGTGTGGACAAAGACCATCGTGCCTATGTCAAGCTCCACGCACCGGAAGCAAAGCAGGTTATCTTCGACATCTGCGGAAAGAAGTATCCTATGAAGAAGGATTTGGACGGCGACTGGTATGGTGTTTCAGACCCATTGGTAGTAGGCTTCCACTATTATTTCCTGAATGTGGATGGTGTACAGGTAGTAGATCCTGCCAGCGAAACTTATTTCGGCTGCTGCCGAGAGGCGAGTGGGCTGGAGGTTCCTGAGGGAGCCGAAGGCAACTACTATCGTCCTCAGCAGGGAGTAGCACAGGGTCAGGTTCGTTCGGTATCTTACTATGCTGCATCTCAGGGCAAGTTCCGCAGAGCCATGGTTTATACGCCTGCAGAATATGAAACCAATCTGAGCAAGCGCTATCCAGTGCTCTATCTGCAGCACGGAATGGGCGAGGATGAGACGGGCTGGAGCCATCAGGGCTATATGCAGCACATCATGGACAACCTCATTGCCGATGGCAAGGCTGAGCCTATGATTGTGGTGATGGAGAGCGGCGATGTAAAGCAGCCTTTCGTGCCACGTCCGGGCAAGGATGTGGATGAGGAGCGCAAGCTCTATGGCGCATCTTTCTACGATGTGATTATCAAGGATCTGATTCCGATGGTAGATAAGAAGTTCCGAACCTATACCGACAGAGAGCATCGTGCGATGGCTGGCTTGTCATGGGGCGGTTGTCAGACTTTCAATACCGTGTTGCCGAACTTGGATAAGTTCTCTGCCCTGGGAACCTTCAGCGGTGCACTTTTCGGTGTGGATGTCAAGACCTGCTTCAACGGCGTCTTTGCCGATGCAGAGAAGTTCAACAGCCAGATAAACTATATGTTCATGGGCTGCGGTTCTGAAGAGAACTTCGGCACGGAGAAGATGGCGAAGGAATTGAAGGACCTGGGCATCAAGCTTGATGTCTATGTTTCTCCTGGTACTCATCATGAGTGGCTTACCTGGCGCCGCTGTCTGAAGGAATTTGTGCCACATCTGTTCAAGTAACAAGACTGAAAATCAATAGGATAATATAAAAGAAATCCCGAAGCTGCCTGATAGCTTCGGGATTTCTTTTTGTTATATTTCTAATATCTTATGTTTCTTTTTGTTTTTTTATTATGTTTCGCAAAGTAATTGTAACATAAAAGAAAGTCATTTCACGAAATAAATCTTAATTTTGCAGCGTGCTTTGCAAAAGAATGTTTTTACTGAACACGTACACAATCATAAACTGATAAAATAAATAATTTAATCTATTTTCTTATGAGGAACTTAAGAAAGATTGAAAAGCCGTTAGCGTTGCTATCCTTTCTCTGTTTATTCCCTGCAGGAATGTCGGCTCAGAGTATTATAAAAGGAGTAGTTACAGATCCAAGTGGTGAACCTGTCATTGGTGCAACAGTGAAAGCTGCAGGCAGCAAGTTGGGTGTGATTACTGATTTGGATGGTAAGTTCAGCATTGATGCTGCACCTGATGCAACATTGACTATTACCTATGTGGGTATGGAGCCTAAGACCGTGAAAGCTCAGGCTGGTAAAACGCTTACCATTACCTTGAAGGATGATTCTAAAAGTTCTGAATGATGTCGTTGTCATCGGTTATGGCGTTCAGAAGAAGAGCGACCTGACAGGTGCAGTTGCATCTATCAAGAGCGATGACATCAAGGGCTTGTCAGCTACCGATGCCGGTGCTGCCCTCCAGGGTAAGGCTGCCGGTGTACAGATTATCAACTCGGGTGGTCCGGGTGAGGCTGCCGATATCCGTATCCGTGGTTATTCTTCCAATAGTGGTAATATCGGTCCGTTGCTCATTGTCGATGGTCTGAAGGTGGATAACATCCAGTATCTGGATCCATCTATGATTGAAAGCATGGAGGTATTGAAGGATGCCGCTTCTGCTGCCATCTATGGTGCGCAGGCGGGTAATGGTGTCGTTATCATCACTACCAAGAGTGGTGCTGCCAATGGCGGTAAGGCACAGATTTCCTATAGCAGCAAGTTTACTATCCAGTCGTTGGGAAAGAAGGCTGATATCTTTGATGCTCCTGAGTATATCGAGTATCACAAGTATTTGGGCGATATTGATGATGCCTTGCTCCAGAAAAACGGTTATAATGGACAGAATACCAACTGGTATGACGAGGTGTTTGAGAATTCCTTGGCTCACCAGCATAGTCTCACCTTGCAGGCAAGTAACGGTAAGGGACGTTTCCTCGCTAGCTTGAATATCTTGAACAATGATGGTATCGTTAAAGGTAGCAAGGATACTTATAAGCGTTTCACTGGTCAGATCAATGCCGACTATGATATCTATAAGTGGTTGAACGTGACTACTAATACATCTTTCGAAAAGTGGAAGACCAAGGGCGTGACCAAGGGTTATGGTTCATTGCTGAACTCTGTGGTTTCTATCGATCCTTTGACTCCAGCATATATCAGTAATGTGGAGGATTTGGCTCCTGGCATGAAGGCACAGGTAGAAGCCGGTGGCCCAGTTCCAAGAGATCCAAGCCATAACAATGACTACTATGGTACTTCTAAATATGTAGATGATGCTACTGGTAACCCTCTCTATCAGCGCGACCGTCATGACACATGGAATTCTGGTATCAATGTACGTGGAACCGTTGCTGCCAATATCAAGCCATTCAAGGGCTTTACATTTACTTCTCGCTTAGGTTATCGTATCACTCAGAGTAACTATCATAACTACGAGACTCCATATTGGTTATCATCTATGGCACATAGTGAAAACTATACCATTGCAGCGAATACCAATAATGGTTTGTACTATCAGTGGGAGAACTTTGCCAACTATATGAATACATTCGGCAAGCATACAGTGGGTGCGATGGCAGGTATGTCGTTTACCAAGAATCATTGGGATAATAGTTCCATCAGTTCTACAGGAGGTAACATACTCTCATATTATGAGCCAAACTTCCGTTACATCGACTACTTGTTGGCTGATGCAGCCAAGAGTGTAGGTAACGCTCCTTCAGATGCAACAGAGTTATCTTACTTCGGACGTTTGAGCTATAGCTATGACAACCGTTACTTCCTGCAGCTCAACTTCCGTCGTGATGCCTTCGATACATCGAAGCTTTCCAAGAAGGCTCGTTGGGGTAACTTCCCATCTTTCTCTGCGGGATGGTCTATCAGCAATGAGAAGTTCTTCAAGGATCATATCGACCGTGATGCCGTTTCCTTCCTGAAGCTCCGTGCATCATGGGGTCGCAATGGTAACGTCAATATCCTGAGCGGTTATCCATATTCTTCTCCTATTGCACTCAACCAGAGCTTCTATCAGTATAATCCATCTATCGGTGATGGTAAGCTTGCCTATGGTTCCAAGCCAACTGGTCTTGCCAATCCTGACTTGACGTGGGAGACATCTGAGCAGGTGGACTTAGGTCTTGATGCTCGTTTCCTTAACGACCGTCTTACCTTGGGTGTTGACTGGTATCGCAAGACTACCAAAGACCTCTTGATTCAGATTACTCCTCTTCCAGAGATTGGTGTAAACAAGAGTGTTGTTAATACAGGTAAGGTACTTAACTCTGGTCTTGATTTCGAGTTGGGTTGGAGAGACAACATCAAGGATTTCAAGTATAGTGTGACCGTAAATGGTTCAACTCTGAAGAATGAGGTGAAGGAGGTTTCTAACCTTATAAGCCGTTTGACCGAAATAGGTATTGATGGATTCAATAACCAGCTTAAGCCTACATTCGAGGCTGGCCATCAGGTATGGTATTTCCGTGGTTACAAGTATGCAGGTGTAGCAGAAGATGGTAGTGCTCTCTATTATAATAAGAATGGCGAAACAACTTCAGCTCCAACCGATGAAGATAAGCAGGATTTGGGCTCAGCTATTCCTAAGTTTACTTATGGTATTACTCTTAATGCAGAATATAAGGGCTTTGACCTCACCGTATTTGGAACAGGCGCTGCTGGCAACAAGATTTACAACTTGATGGTTTCTGCAGACCGTCCGTTGATCAATGGAATTGATACCTACTGGAAGGATTCTTGGAGAGCAGACCGCACCAATGCTAAATATCCTGATATGAAAAAGGTTGCTACCGACTGGAAGTTCTTCAGTTCTGATGCAGCTGTGTTCAGTGGCTCGTATTTCAAGATCAAGCAGATTCAGTTGGGCTATACATTGCCAAAGGCTATCACTAGCGTGGCAGGTATCAGCAATCTTCGTGTATATTGCTCACTGGATGATTTCTTCACCATCACCAACTATCCTGGTGCCGACCCTGAGACTGCTTCCATGAACAGTGGTGCCTCTCGTGGTTTTGATAATGGTACTTATCCAACTTCCAAGAAGGTGGTATTTGGTATCAATGTAACATTCTAACCTTTTAAAACGAAAAGAAATGAAGAAAATATTATTTTCAACAATATTGGCTCTTGCTGCCACAGGAACAATGACGCTCACTACGTCTTGTGAGGATCAGCTAGACATTGAGCAGAAGGGTGTAATACCTACCGAGAACTTCTATAAGACCGATGCTGATGCAGAGGCAGCCCTCGTTGCTGCATACGAAGGCTTTATGTGTAATGTGATGGGACGTAACCACGATGGTGGTGGCCCAGGTATTTATACTCCATTGAAACTGATAGTCAATGAGTGTGGAGACGATGTGTTGGCAGCAGGTGCCAACTCTGGTGATAATACGTTTGGTATCATGCTCAATCAGTTCTATTATGATGCTGAGGCTGAGGTGCCAAAGTTTATGTACACAGGTCTCTATCTCTCTGTATATACCTGTAACCTTGTACTCGATCACTTTGCCGATGCTACTACCGCTGTGCAGAAACGTTGCGCTGCAGAGGCTCGTGTGCTTCGTGCTTATGATTATTTCCTGTTGGCTAATCTTTGGGGTACTCCACCATTGGTAACTCATGTTCTGGATGCTTCTGCACAGCCTTTGAATTGCGATAAGGATCCTGAGCATCCTATGGATCACAAACAGTTGATAGAGTGGATTGCGCAGGAATGTGAGAATGCTGCCAACGATTTGGATGAGCGTAAAAGTAAGGATGACAAGGATGGAGCTGTGAAGGTAACCAAGGGCTTTGCATATGCTCTTGCCGGAAAGGCTTATTTGTTTGCCGGTCAGTATGACAAGGCTAAAACTGCCCTTAAAAAGGTTATAGACTCGGGCAAGTATGCTCTTGTTCCTGGTGAGCAATATGCCGACAACTTCCATATCGAGGGTGATGCCAACGAGGAGAAGGTATTTGAAGTCAACTTCGAGTATAATGCAGGTAAGACCAATTGGGGTGGTATGATTCAGCGTTCTAGCTGGATGGAAACCAACTATTGGGATTGGCGTGCTGATCACTTTGTTGCTTCTCCTAACAAGGTTTACTGTGGCGGCGTTGATGGCTGGGGTGGCCTTGGCGTGCCTCAGTGGTTTGGTGACGAGTTCTTTAAAAATGATGGTGACTCTTATCGCTTGAAGGCTACTTTAAAGCATATTGATGATGCGGTTTATCATATGTCTTACGGCAAGGATGAAATCGATAATATGACTGACGAGCAGAAGAAAACCAGTGACAAGATTGGCATCAATGACCCTCTTCAGGGACTCTACGGCAACTCTACCTGGTTGGCATTCAAGCAAATAATGAGAGCTTCTGATACTGAAGGCAAGAAATATGGTGATAACATTCGCTTGAATAATTATCTTGTAATGCGTTACGCTGAGGTTTTGCTCAATTATGCAGAGGCTTGTCTTCAGACAGGCGATCAGGCTGAAGCTAAGAAATATATCAATATGATTCAGAAACGTGCTGGTTCCAAGACAATCAGTGAAACTGTTGATATGGATGTGTTGAAGAAAGAAAAGTCATATGAACTTTGGCTTGAAGGCTGTCGTTGGTTCGATATCATGCGATGGAAGGATACAAAGGCCATTGAGCGTTTGACTAAGGCTGGTACAGTCGTGCCACATTTGTTTGATAAGGTTTTCAGAGCTCCAAAGGCAGACGACCAGAATGTAATTTGGGAGCATGGAACAGAAGCAAACAGCCGTTTCTATACGACCAACACTCCTGAGACTAATTTCAAGGTAGGTTTCAAGGAGGGCAAGCATGAGTTCTTCCCTTATCCACAGACCGTGTTGGATAAGAATCCTAACCTGGAGCAGAACCCTGGTTGGTAATCATGAAGTTGTTTTGTAAATAAAACGTTTTAAGTTAAAAGAACTATAGGTTAGTTTGATAATTAGGGGGTGTTTTGAAAAGAAGCACCCCCTTTTTTCTTCTTTAAGGGAATTTGCGTATGAAAACATGGATGTGTGCCTTGATGCTGGCGTTATCGACAGGAGCTTCTGCTCAGAACCCGATTATCAGCGGACAGTATTCTGCTGATCCTACGGCTCGCGTATTCAACGGGAAGATATATCTTTATCCTTCTCATGACATTCCGAGTCCTATCGAGAAACTGAAGGAATGGTTCTGCATGGCAGATTATCACGTTTTCTCTTCTACCAACCTTACTGAGTGGCAGGATCATGGAGTCATCGTTTCGCAGGACAAAGTACCTTGGGTACAGGACGGCAGTTATACGATGTGGGCTCCTGATTGTGTGGAGAAAGACGGGAAATATTACTTCTATTTCCCTGCTGCTCCGAAAGGGGAGAAGAAGGGATTCGGAGTAGGTGTGGCGGTTGCCGACCAGCCCGAAGGACCATTTATGCCGATGTGGAAACCCATAGAGGGTGTGCACGGCATAGACCCTTGTGTGTTGATAGATAAAGACGGACAGGCTTATATCTATTGGGCGGGAGCAGGTTTGCACATGGCTAAGCTGAAACCAAACATGACGGAACTTGCCTCGGAACCCAAACTGGTAGAAGGATTGCCTGAGGGATTCAAGGAAGGTCCGTTTGCCTTCGAGCGTAACGGCAAATATTATTTCACCTTCCCTTGGGTACGTGAAAAGGATGGAACCGAAACGCTGGCTTATGCCATGGCTGACCATCCGATGGGACCTTTCACATTCAAGGGCATCATCATGGATGAGTCGCCTACGAAGTGCTGGACCAATCATCACAGCATCGTAGAATATCAGGGACAGTGGTATCTCTTCTATCATCATAATGATTATTCGCCTAAGTTTGACAAGAACCGCTCGGTGCGAATCGACTCTCTGAACTTCAATCCTGACGGAACGATACAGAAGGTGATACCCACGCTAAGAGGTGTGGGATTGACGAAGGCACATTCGCATATTCAGATTGACCGTTATTCTGCGCTGCAAGGCAAGGGTATTGGTATTGAATATCTGGATAAGAACAACTGTTTCGCCGGATGGAAGACTCTCTTCTCAAAATCGAATGCTGCTCTTATATATAATAAGGTGGATTTCGGTAATGAGAAGGTGGAAGAAATCACCGTTCGTGCCAAGTCGGCTAAGGGCGGTGTGCTCGTAGTCAGAGCCGATGGCAAGAAGGGTAATATCATCGCTAAGGTGAAGATTCCGAAGTCGGCAGCCTGGAAGAATATCCGTGCCCAGGTGCTCCATGCTCCTCTAGGCGTCCATGCTCTACACGTATCTTTGCAGAGTGGTGCCGATGTAGAGGTTGACTGGCTGGGCTTTATCTGATTGTCGAACCTCAATAATAATGAATAGTCTATGTACAACTTTTTCTATAAAATAGTTAGATTGTTTTGTTTATGTGTATTCCTTTTTGGGCATTCCTCTGCGGATGCCCAAAATAGGAATTTACCTGCAGACATCAATCCTTATTTCGGACCAGTCGGCAAGCAGACTGTTATGCCTAATGCGGCTGGCTTTATTCAGAGATGGTTGCTCTTGGAGCCAATCTCTGTGCCGGTCAAGAGCAATGTCGTTTTTACTGATTCTTATCTGAAGGAGATATTCCATACGCAGTATTTCCCTAAACAGATGGAAACTGTTCCTAAGGATGGAGCCGTTGTGAAGGTGGGCAAGGAAAAACTGAAATGGCATGCGCTGGATAGTAAACTGTTTAATGTGAAGCTCTTCCGTTTCGCTACTTCGTTTAAGAAGCCCAAGTATGGTGTCTTGTTCTGGGCGGTTACCGTTATCGATTGCCCTGAGGAGATGAAAGACGTCCGCTTGTCTGTTGGCTCGAATGGTGCTTCCATGTGGTGGCTCAATGGTGAGGAGGCGGTGATGCTCGAAGGCGACCGAAGGATGGTTCGCGATGATGTGGTTTCTAAGAAGCTTACCTTGAAGAAAGGTAGAAATATCCTTCGTGGTGCGGTCATCAATGGTCCTGGCATGAGCGACTTCTGTGTCCGAATCATCGACGGACAAGGCAAGCCAGTCAGAAACCTGTCTATTCAAGTGAAGTAGTGCAATCAATAAAGAATGTTATGAAACAGAACAATATATTTTTCAGATATTTTAGCCCGGTTGCTGTTCAGCAGAAACTTTATGCCGCTGCTTTGGTTGCCTTGTTGTCTTCATCTGCTTACGAGGCAGAAGCCCAGGTTGGCGAACCTTTCATTCATGATCCTTCTACCATTGCCCTGTGTGATGGAAAGTATTATACCTTTGGAACGGGTGAAGGTGGAATCTGGTCGGAGGATGGCTGGACCTGGCAGGGTGGTGCTGTTCGTCCCGACAGAGGAGCGGCTCCTGATGTGTTGAAGATTGGCGACCGTTATCTTGTAGCCTACAGTGCTACGGGTGGTGGATTGGGAGGCAGTCATCGAGGTGATGTCCTGACGATGTGGAACAAAACGCTCGATCCGAAATCGCCTGATTTCAAATATACTGAACCAGTTGTGGTAGCCTCATCCTTGGATGATGAAGACTGTGATGCCATTGATGCGGGCTTGTTGCTCGATCCTACTACCGGCAGACTCTGGCTCAGCTATGGTACCTATTTCGGATTTATCCGTCTGGTAGAACTCGACCCGAAGACGGGTAAGCGGATGGAAGGCAACGAACCCGTCAATATCGCCATCGACTGCGAAGCTACTGATTTGATTTACCGCAATGGCTGGTATTATCTTCTCGGCACTCATGGCACCTGTTGCGATGGTCCTAATTCTACCTACAATATCGTGGTGGGACGTTCGCGAAAGATAACCGGTCCATACGTAGATAATGTGGGCAGAGAGATGTTGCAGGGCGGTGGAAAGATGGTGATTGCTGCCAATAATCTGAAGACGGGTCCCGGTCACTTCGGACGCTATATCGAGGAAGATGGTGTAGAAAAGATGTCGTTCCACTATGAGTCTGATTTCAGACAGGGAGGACGAAGTGTGTTGGCTATCCGTCCTTTGTTGTGGAAGAACGACTGGCCTGTGGCTGGCGAAGAATTTCATGCCGGAACCTACGAGATAGAATCGGAACGAAGAGGCTATGCCCTGGAGATTGCCGTAGATTTCGTGAGAATGCAACGTGATATCGAACCTTTCTGGATCAAGCCAACCAAGCCTCTGAAGAATATTGAACCTCAGACATTGAAGGAGGTAGAGGCAGAATGGCCTAAGGGAGAAGTAAAGGTAAGAATGAACGATTACATGTTCCGTCCTCATCAGAAGTGGAGTATCATGCCTGCCGGAAAGGGTGGTTATCTGGGTGGTCCTTATTATAAGATCTGCATAGAAGGCACTACCCGCTATCTTACCGCAACCGCTCAGCATGATGTCATTGCCAAACCTGAGTTTACGGGTGAAGATGCCCAGCTTTGGCGCATCGAGCAGCTCACCGATGGCACCTATCGCATTATGCCGAAGGCTGTGCCAGGCACAGAAAAGAAACTGGCATTGGTTTCACTCGGCGACTGTACCCCAGGTCTGGCTCCTTTCGATTTCAACAGCGATAATTCTAAATGGAATTTCAGACAACAATAAATTCATGATGAATCCCAATTTAATATACTAATAGCTTAATAGTAATTACAATGAACAAGAAAGTTATATACGCAGCTTTGATGTTTGTGCTGACTATGTCTTCCGGCAATGCCTCAGCTCAGCAGTTTCCTTATCAGAATCCAGCCCTCTCGGCTCATGAGAGAGCGGTAGATTTATGTGGTCGTCTCACTTTGGAAGAGAAAGCTTCTCTGATGCTGGATGATTCGCCGGCTATCCCACGATTGGGAATCAAGAGATTCCAGTGGTGGAGCGAGGCGCTGCATGGTGTGGCGAACATGGGAGATGTAACCGTCTTTCCGGAACCTATCGGAATGGCAGCTTCGTTTAACGACGGAATGGTGTATAGAGTCTTTGATGCAACATCTGATGAGATGCGTGCCAAATGGAATGAACTGCAGCAGAAGGGAGGAGATGTAACCCGTTTCCATGCCCTCTCGGTCTGGACTCCAAACGTGAATATCTTCCGTGATCCTCGCTGGGGACGTGGACAGGAAACCTATGGTGAGGATCCTTATCTTACCAGTAGGATGGGATGTGCCGTGGTGCGCGGATTGCAGGGACCTGAAGATACGAAATACCGCAAACTCTGGGCTTGTGCCAAGCACTATGCAATCCATAGCGGACCAGAATGGGCTCGCCATACAGACAATATTACCGATGTTACACCGCGCGACCTTTGGGAAACTTATATGCCTGCCTTCAAATCACTGGTGCAGGATGCCAAGGTGCGTGAGGTGATGTGTGCCTATCAGCGTTGGGATGATGAACCATGCTGCGGCAACACCCGCCTTTTGCAGCAGATTCTCAGGGATGAGTGGGGATTCAAGTACCTGGTAGTTTCCGACTGTGGTGCTGTTACTGATTTCTGGGAGAATCATAAGGTTTCGAGCAATGCCAGAAATGCAGCAGCTAAGGGTGTATTGGCAGGAACCGATGTAGAATGTGGATTTAATTATGTATATAAATCGGTGCCTGAGGCTGTGAAGTATGGTGCCCTGACTGAAGAAGAAGTTGATAAGCATGTGATTCGTCTGCTCGAAGGTCGTTTCGACTTGGGTGAGATGGATGACAACAAGATAGTATCATGGTCGAAGATTCCTGTGTCTGTGCTTTGCAGCAAGCCGCATCGCCAGCTCTCGCTCGATATGGCTCTGCAGACCATGACGCTGCTCCAAAACAATAATGAGGTATTGCCTCTCGATAAAAAGGTAAAGAAGATTGCTTTCATCGGACCAAATGTGGATAACGAACCGATGATGTGGGGAAACTATAATGGTACTCCACGACAGACAATTACCATCCTGGATGGTATCAAGAGTCGTTTGAAGAAAAACCAGGTCGTCACCTTTAAAGGGTGCGACCTGGTGAACGACCAGACTTTGGATTCTTACTTCGACCAGTGTAGCATGGATGGCAAGATGGGCTTTAAGGGCACTTTCTGGAACAATCGTGAAATGGAAGGTAAGCCTGTTACCATCACCCAGGAAAAGAATCCTGTACAGGTAACTACCTATGGTCAGCATTCGTTTGCACCTAATGTGAAGTTGACGGGCTTTTCTGCCAAGTATGAAACCGTATTCCGTCCTAAGCAGAACGCCAAGGTATTGCTCGATGTGGCTGCCTGCGGTCATTATGAGGTTTATCTGAATGGTGAGAAAAAGTCAGAGAAGAGCGATTGGCGTACTGCAGAATCCCGCATCGAGTTTGAGGGCGTGAAAGGCAAGGAGTATCAGATAGAAATACGCTATGCGGAAATGCCAAATTATAATGCCAATATGAAGATCAATATCGGTCATGAGAATCCTATCGACTATCAGGCTTCGCTCAAGCAGTTGAAGGATTGCGAGACTGTAGTCTTCGTAGGTGGCATCTCTCCACAGTTGGAAGGTGAGGAAATGCCTATCGAGATTCCTGGCTTCAAGGGTGGTGACCGCACCAACATAGAATTGCCAAAGGTTCAGCGCAATTTCCTGAAGGCTTTGAAGGAGGCGGGCAAAAAGGTTGTCTTTGTCAACTGTTCGGGTTCGGCTATCGCCTTGACTCCAGAGACAGAGAGTTGCGATGCCATTCTCCAGGCCTGGTATCCTGGTCAGGAAGGTGGTGAGGCAGTGGCTCGTGTACTCTTCGGAGAGTACAATCCTGCCGGCAAGTTGCCTATTACGTTCTATAAGAATTCAGAGCAGTTGCCTGATTTCAAGGATTACAGCATGAAGGGCAGAACCTATCGTTATATGAACGATGCGCTCTTCCCATTCGGATATGGTTTAAGCTACACTTCTTTCCGTATGGGTGATGCTACACTTTCCAACTCTATCCTGAAGAAGGGTGAGAAGATTACGCTGAAGGTGCCGGTAAGTAATGTTGGAAAGAAGGATGGAACCGAGATTGTGCAGGTGTATGTGAAGGATCCTGCCGATACCGAAGGACCATTGAAGAGCTTGAAGGCTTTCGAGAGAGTGGAGGTAAAAGCCGGTGCAACAGCTCAAGCCGTCATCACCCTGGACAGCAAGAACTTCGAACTCTTCGATGCTGCAACCAATACCGTGCGTGCCAAGGCAGGAAAGTATGAGGTATATTATGGCAATAGCTCGGCAGATAAGGATTTGAAGAAACTGGATGTTTCTATAGAATATTAAGTAACTTGAGAAAATCATCAAGGAGCTGAGTAAATATGAAAAGAGGGTGTGTCTTGGACTTTTGACACACCCTCTTTCTGTAATCTTAATCCTTCTTTACGCACACGTATATATTTTTTTTAGAAAAAAGTCTCATAGTCTCATTTTTAGCCGCAAATATCACGTTATATCGTTGGTATAAAGATATTTATAACTAATGAGACTTCTTGCAAAAAGTAGAAAGAAGTATCATAGAAGTATCATTAAAAATCATAGAAGTATCATTAAAGATAACACAAAGCATGCGAAAATCCAGTTTAAACGTTTTAAATATCGCAAAGAATCAAAAAAATATTGCCCAAAAATGAGTCCGATATTTGGGCACTCGTTGCCCGCATTATGGGCAGTGGTTGCCCAGCACAGGGGCTGCCGATGCCCACTTGGTGGGCTACGGATGCCCGTGTAACGGGCACAGAAAGACCAACCGAAGGGCATAAAGGGACCATCTGATGAACTGACTTTTCCTGATTTCAATAGACACTTTTTTACTTTATAAACTAGAAAGGTAGACATTATCAATTTCATAAAACTGAAATAGTAGACGCATTAGCTAAAAGTGCAGTCAATGATACTTCCATGATACATCAATGAGACTTCTCGGCGCTAAAACAGAGAAGTCTCATTGTTGATAATTCTTTGTATATCAAGTATTTAAGTCGTGTTTTTCGGGTAAAAATGAGACTATGAGACTTTTTTCGCTAAAAAAACTTTTTCACGTAAGCGATCGGCGTCTATAAAAAAAGATGAAAAACTCCCAAAAAGTTTGGAGATTTAACCAAAACACCTCATCTTATGATGCACCCTCTTCTTACTTGTTACATCCTATAAACTCTTTGATAAACGTTGATAGAGTGATAAAATTCCCTTCAAGGTATTGGGTACACAGTTGAATACATAATAAATCCCGAAATCGCTTGGCGGTTTCGGGATTTTTGCTTATCTTTGCCAACGTTAATGGTAAATAGTTGATAATATGGCAACGAAGTTATATCCAATAGGCATGCAGACCTTCTCTGAGATTCGAGAGGAGGACTTTCTCTATGTAGATAAGACGGAGTACATCTATCGTATGACTCATACGAGTGGAAAGTATTTCTTCTTGAGTCGTCCACGTCGTTTCGGAAAGTCACTCCTCGTCTCTACTATGCAGAGCTATTTCGAGGGAAAGAAGGAATTGTTCAAGGGATTGGCAATTGATAAGTTAGAAAAGGAGTGGACGGAATATCCTGTCCTCCATTTTGACATGAGCGGTGGCAAGCACATGGAACCCGAGCAGCTGGAATTGTATTTGGGCTATATCCTGGAAGATCAAGAGAAGAAATGGGGTATAAACGAGCCACGTATCGGGGCAAATAACCGACTCATCGACCTCATCAATACTGCTTATGAGAAGAGCGGAAAACAAGTGGTTGTGCTCATCGATGAATATGATGCGCCTATGCTGGATGTGGCTCACGAGAAAGAGCAGCTGGATGTGTTGCGCAATATCATGCGTAACTTTTTTAGTCCTCTGAAATATAGTGAGGCAAAACTGCGTTTTGTTTTCCTTACAGGTATCACCAAGTTCTCGCAAGTTAGCATCTTTAGTGAACTGAACAATATCACAAATGTGTCGATGGACGATGAATATGCAGGAATCTGCGGCATCACCAAAGAAGAACTTCTGGAAAATATGTCGGATGACATCGATATGCTTGCTGACGCACTTGGATATTCTAGAGAAATGATGATTGCAAAGCTCAAGGAAAATTATGATGGCTATCATTTCTCGAAGAAATCGCCAGACGTTTTCAATCCATATAGTCTGCTCAACTGTTTCTCGAAAAAGGAATTGGGGGCATTCTGGTTCAGTTCTGGTACGCCAACTTATCTTATCAATATGTTGAGGCAGTTTGGCGTGTTGCCAACGGAGATAGCTCCGACAGAAGCTGTAAGTTCATCCTTTAATGCACCAACGGAGAATATGAAGACTATCACGCCGTTGCTCTACCAGAGTGGATATGTTACCATCAAGGAGTACGATCAGGAAACGAGGATTTATACCCTGGATATTCCAAACAAGGAAATCAAGGTAGGGTTGTTTGATAATCTTCTGCCAAACTACGTGGATGGTGTCTCTGCCGAACGGGGCAATGTGGCAATAGCCAAAATGGCATTGCTTATTGGCAAGCGCAACATGGATGGTGCCTTGCATCTGTTGCAAGACTTCCTGGGTACGGTGCCATACTGCAACGTGACCAATTATGAGGGGCATTATCAGCAGATGCTCTTCATCATCTTTACTCTCTTAACCAATTACCTGGTGGATGTGGAGGTGCATACGCCACGTGGCAGGGTAGATATTGTGCTCCTTACCAAGACCGATCTCTATGTGGTTGAATTGAAGCTGAATAAGAGTGCTCAGGCGGCAATGCAGCAAATCAATCTGAAGAACTATCGTCAGCGATTCGCTCTTTGTGGCTTGCCAATTACCAAGGTTGGCATCAATTTTGATTCTACCCAAGGTACTATTGAGGATTGGGTGATAGAGGCATGAGCATCTGAGAGATAGGTAAAAAAATAAAAGAGGGTGTGTCAACATAATAAATCCCGAAATCGCTTGGCGGTTTCGGGATTTTTGCTTATCTTTGCCAACGTTAATGGTAAATAGTTGATAATATGGCAACGAAGTTATATCCAATAGGCATGCAGACCTTCTCTGAGATTCGAGAGGAGGACTTTCTCTATGTAGATAAGACGGAGTACATCTATCGTATGACTCATACGAGTGGAAAGTATTTCTTCTTGAGTCGTCCACGTCGTTTCGGAAAGTCACTCCTCGTCTCTACTATGCAGAGCTATTTCGAGGGAAAGAAGGAACTCTTTAAGGGACTTGCTATTGAAAAACTGGAGAAGGAGTGGACGAAATATCCTGTGCTTCCTTTTAGTTTGGCAGGTGGAAAGCACATGGAGAAAGATCAATTGGTGCGCTATCTCTTATATATATTAAAGGTAAATGAAGAAAAATTTGGCATCGTCAATGATTCTCCTGACCCGAATGTCCGTATGCTTAATTTAATAAAAACGGTATATGAACAGACTGGGCAGAAGGTTGTTGTGCTCATCGATGAATACGATGCTCCTTTGCTTGATGTGGTGCATGAGGATACTAGCTTGGATATTTTGAGAGAGGTGATGCGCAATTTCTATAGTCCCCTAAAGGATAGCGACCGAATGCTGCGTTTTGTCTTCTTGACAGGCATTACCAAGTTCTCGCAGCTTAGTATCTTCAGTGAACTCAATAATATCACAAATGTGAGTATGTACCAAGAGTATGCTGGCATTTGCGGCATTACCAAAGAGGAATTGTTGGATAAGTTTGATGAGGATATTGATGTGTTAGCAGGTAGGTTGGGATTGACACACGAACAAGCCTTGTCAAAACTGAAGGAAAATTATGATGGCTATCACTTTACCTGGCCATCATCAGATATTTTCAATCCTTATAGCTTGTTGAACTGTTTAGCTGAAGGACAGATGAATTCCTATTGGTTTGGCTCAGGCACTCCTACTTATCTCCTTAATATGATGCGGAAATATGACTTTACACCGATTGACCTGGGTGAACAGATGGATGCATCAAAGGATGATTTCGATGCAGCCACTGAGACGATGACTACTATCATGCCTTTGCTTTATCAGAGTGGTTATATCACAATCAAGAATTATGATCCGGAAACGGAACTCTATACCTTGGCTCTGCCTAACAAAGAGGTGAGGATAGGTTTGTATCGCAGTATGTTGCCGCATTATTTGGCGGCAAAGTCTGCAATGTGCAATACAACTGTGGCCAAAATGTCGGCTCTTATCAATAAGGGTAACATGGATGGTGCTCTTCAGCTATTGAAAACGTTCTGGGAGACGGTACCTTATTGCGATAATACCGATTATGAGGGGCATTATCAGCAGACAATGTATATCATCTTTGTCCTGCTTACGAATTTCCGTATATTGGTGGAACAGCATACTTTCCGGGGAAGAACAGACATTACGATGGAAACAAAGGATACCATCTATGTGATAGAACTGAAATTTAATAAGTCGGCACAAGAGGCTTTTGACCAAATCAACAACAAGCATTATGCTGATGCTTTTGCCCTAAAAGGCAAAAACGTGGAAAAGATTGGTATGAACTTTATGATTGATGAAGATAAGACTATCGTATTGGATTGGGTAAAATATTCCTGCTAAAAAATGAGGGTGTGTCATAAGTCCATGACACATCCTCATTTTTTCTTGTTGGATGCTGATATCGGTGCAGGCAATCAGCCTATGCTAGCAAGCAAGAATGTGGAATATAACGGAAAAGCAGTAAGGCTGTAAGGGTACAGATGTAAGTGTTACATCATATTAAGAATTTGACACATGTGAAAAAGCAGAATTCTACTTTTTTGATTACTTTTGCAGCAACAAATAACAATTTAATATACTATAATTAATTTAAATCATAAAATGACTAGATACAGAATGATTTTATCCCTGCTTTTGGCTGGCATGGGAACTGTAGCAACAGCACAGAACATCAACTTGCCAATCATCCAGACCAAGTACACAGCCGATCCTGCACCTTATGTGCACAACGATACGGTTTATCTCTATACCACCCACGATGAGGATGGGGCTGAGGGGTTCCTGATGAAAGACTGGCTGCTCTACACCTCAACGGATATGGTAAACTGGCAAGACCGCGGTGCCGTGGCTTCATTGAAAGACTTCAAGTGGTTCAAGGGCGAGAATGGTGCCTGGGCAGAGCAGGTCATCGAGCGCAATGGCAAATGGTATATGTATTGCCCAATCCACGGTCATGGCATCGGAGTGCTGGTAGCTGATAATCCATACGGACCGTTCAAGGATCCTATCGGAAAGCCTTTGGCATGGGAGGGCGACTGGTTCGACATCGACCCTACCGTATGGATAGATGATGATAATCAGGCTTACATGTATTGGGGCAACCCGGAGTTGAAGGCAGTGAAACTGAACGAGGACATGATTTCTTATTCTGATTCCATCATGCACTTCCCGAAGATTCAGGATTATCAGGAAGGTCCTTGGCTCTGGAAGCGCAATGGCAATTATTATCTGGCTTATGCTTCTACCTGCTGTCCTGAGGGCATCGGTTATGCGATGAGCAAGAATCCGCTCGGACCGTGGGAATATAAGGGACATATCATGAACCATACGCCCCGCACTCGTGGCAATCATCCGGGCATCATCGACTATAAGGGCAAGAGCTATTGCTTCGGCTTGAATTATGACATCTTCCGTTTGAAGACGGGGCGTCATGCCGAGCAGCGTTCTGTTTCTGCGGCTGAAATGACTTACAATCCTGACGGAACCATCCAGGAGTTGCCATACTTCCAGGATTGCAAGTTGGAGCAGATAGAATGGTTCAACCCTTATCGCCAGGTTGAGGCTGAGACGATGGCTTGGGGCTATGGATTGAAGACGCAGCCTAAGAACGAATGGGCGCAGAAGGACAGATGGAACCAGGTGGTTACGAATATTGATGAGGATGAGTATATCCTCTTGAAGGGTGTTGACTTCAAGAAGGGTGCAAGTAAGTTTGAGGTTTCTGCCTCTTGCCACATGTTTGGCGGCAGCATCGAAATCCGTCTTGATGGGGTAAACGGCCAGTGCATCGGCAAGGTGGATATCAAGAACACCAAGGATGAATACAAAACCTTCTCTACTCAGGTGAAGAAGGTAAAGGGTGTTCATGATCTCTACTTCGTCTTTAAGGGAGGCGACATCCAGAAGCAGAACCTCTTCTTCCTGGATTGGTGGAAGTTTGGGGAGTAAGATAAACTTAATAAAGTTTTTGAAACATTCTATAACGTCATTATGATTATTTTTTCGTAATTTTGCAGCATTAAACGAAAAAACAATCATAATGATGAATACAACGAAAATCTTGGCTCTCAGAAAGCCGTTATTGATAAGCGCATGCCTGCTTGCCATGCAGGGTGCTGCCTATGCACAGAACCCAATCGTACAAACACAGTTAACTACCGACCCGGCACCTCTGGTTGTCGGAGACCGTCTCTATGTATATACCGGTCATGATGAAGATAAGGCTGACTTCTTCTGGATGAACGAATGGCGTGTATATTCCACCAAGGATATGGTGAACTGGACAGACCATGGTTCTCCGCTCGACCTCAGTTCTTTTTCCTGGGCAGACGACCGTGCCTGGGCAGCACAGACTATCGAACGTAATGGTAAGTATTACTGGTATATCTGTGCGCACTCTAAACTGACGGGCGGAATGGCTATCGGCGTAGCTGTGGCTGATTCTCCTACCGGTCCGTTCAAGGATGCGCTGGGCAAACCGCTTTTCGATAATGGAAGTTGGGACAATATCGACCCAACCGTCTGGATGGACGAGGATGGTCAGGCTTATCTCTATTGGGGTAATCCACATCTTTACTATGCCAAACTGAATAAAGATATGATCAGCTTCAAGGGTGGTATAGATGCTAAGGCTGCTGTTGATGAAAAGCGTGAAGTGGGCAGAATCGTGATGACTGAGGAGGGATTCGGTTCGCCTGACGTGGAGAAGCGTGATTCTACCAGAAAATATAAAGATTGCTACACAGAGGGACCTTGGTTCATGAAGCGTGGCAAGAACTATTATATGCTTTATGCTGCAGGTGGAGTGCCTGAGCATATCGCTTATTCCATGAGCAAGAAGCCTTTCGGACCATGGAAGTATATGGGCGAAATCATGCCATTGGAAGATACGGGTTCCTTTACTAACCATTGCGGTGTGACCGACTTCAAGGGCAAGTCTTATTTCTTCTATCATACGGGTAAACTGGGTGGCGGATTCGGACGCAGTGTGGCTGTGGAAGAATTCAAATATAATGCCGATGGCACCTTCCCAATCATCCATCATACCCAGGAAGGAGTGGCTCCTATCGCAACTCTCAATCCTTACAAGCGTCAGGAGGCTGAAACCATCGCTTTCTCTAAGGGAGTGAAGTCGGAGCAGACCGATGATACGGGTGTTTATATCTCTGAAATTCATACAGGTGATTATATCAAGGTACGTGAGGTGGATTTCGGAAATGAGAGTCCGGATGCATTTGCCATCTCAGCGGCGTGCGCTTCGCTTGGAGGTTCGCTGGAGGTTCACCTCGATAAGGAAGATGGCGAACTGATAGCTAAACTTGATGTTACCAAGACGGGTGGCTGGGAAAAGTGGAAGACTTTCTCGGCACAAATGCTAAAGAAAGTGACAGGAAAGCATGATATATACTTCGTGTTCAAGGGATTGAAGGGAAGCAAACTCTTCAATTTCGACTGGTGGAAGTTTGAGAAGAATTTCGCCAATCCTGTGGTTTGGGCTGATGTGCCTGATGTGGATGTAATCCGTGTGGGTGACAGCTTCTATATGGTAAGCACCACCATGCATCTGATGCCGGGTGCGCCTATCATGAAATCGAAGGATCTGGTGAACTGGGAAACCGTGAACTATATCTTCCCTAAACTTACCGATTCGCCTAAGTATGACATGAAGGAGGGTACGGTGTATGGTCGTGGTCAGTGGGCCACTTCGCTGCAGTATCATCGTGGCAAGTTCTATGCGCTCTTTGCTCCAAACGATAATCCTGGTGGAGAGACTTATATCTGTACAGCCGATGATATCGAGGGCAAATGGACTGTCCACAGCCGTTTGCAGCATTTCCATGATGCTGCTCTCTTCTTCGATGACGACGATAAGGCATACGTGGTTTATGGAACGGGAGAGATGGTGCAGCTGAATGCAGACCTTACGGAAGTGGTGCCGGGCAGCCATCGTAAACTCTTTGAGCGTGATGCTGATGAAACGGGTTTGCTCGAAGGCTCCCGCATGATCAAGCACAACGGCAAGTATTATCTTCTGATGATTTCGTGGCCACAGGGACATCCTCGTCGTGAAGTTTGTTATCGTGCTGATAAAATAACGGGTCCTTACGAAAAGAAGGTGATTCTGGAAACGGAGTTTGCCGGATTCAACGGCGTGGGACAAGGTACGATTGTAGATGATAAGGATGGCAACTGGTATGGCATCGTATTCCAAGACCGTGGTGGTGTGGGCAGAGTGCTCACGCTGGAGCCATGTACCTGGAAGGACGGATGGCCTATGCTGACCGATGAGAAGGGCAATATTCCTGCCGAGATGCAGAAGCCTGTATTGGGATATGACGGCAAGGGACTCGTGTATAGCGACGATTTCTCGAAGGATAAACTGGAACTGCAGTGGCAGTGGAACCACAATCCTGTGGATAATGCCTGGTCGCTCACAGAGCGCAAGGGCTGGCTCCGCCTGAAGACATCCCGTATTGTTCCTAACATCTTCCTGGCTCCTAATACCATCAGTACCCGTACTGAAGGACCAACCTGCGAGGGAATCATCAAGATGGATGTGAGCAAGATGAAAGATGGCGATGTGGCTGGCTTGTCAGCCTTCCAGGGTGATGCAGCCCTGCTTTCTATCGTAAAGGAAGGCAAGAAACTCTTTGTGGTGGGTACCAAGGAGAGTGTAGCTTTGACTGAAAAGGAAAAGGCTGTGACCGAAGTGAAGCGTGAGGAGGTGTATCGCCAGCCTTTGAATCTGAAGCAGGATAAGGCAACGAAATCAAGCATCATCTATCTGAAGATGAGTTGCGATTTCCGTCTTCATCAGGATCTCGCCACCTTATTATATAGTATAGATGGAAAGACCTGGATTCCTGCCATCAAGGATTTCAAGATGCAGTATGATTATCGCCGCTTCTTCATGGGTACCCGTATCGCCATCTACAATTATGCCACAAAGGCTGCTGGTGGATATGTGGATGTGGATAGTTTTGAGTATCAAAAACAGAATAGTAGTGAGAAATAGAATAATATTGGGAACTATGGCTTTGGCGTTTCTTCTTCCGGTAAAGATGATGGCTAAGGCTAGCAGTTCTGCTAATAGTACTCTGCTTTGGTATAACGCCCCAGCCCAGCAGTGGCTGGAGGCTCTGCCTATCGGAAACTCACATCTGGGAGGTATGGTGTATGGCGGAACCACGGATGAGAATATCCAGTTGAATGAGGAGACTTTCTGGAGTGGCGGTCCTCATAACAACAATAGCAAGAAATCCCTGGAGAATCTGCCAAAGGTGAGGGAACTCATCTTCAATGGCAGGGAAGAGGAGGCGGCGGCTCTCATCAACCAGACCTTCATCCCAGGGCCTCATGGCATGCGCTTCCTGCCGATGGCAAATCTGCATATCAGCATGAAGAACCGGGGAAAGATTGAGCAGTTTGTGCGCAACCTGGATTTGAAGAGGGCAATTGCCACGACTTCTTTCGTGATGGATGGCGTAAGATATACTCGTACTACCTTTGCTTCGCTGGCTGATGGAGTCATCGTTTGCCACATCAAGGCGAGTAGAAAGGGTGCCCTGAATATCGATGTTACCCTGGATTCGCCTTTTGAACATCAGACTCAGAAAACGCCTTCAGGGGTTATGCTGAAGGTGAAGGGACAAGACCAGGAAGGCATCAAGGCGGCTCTCACTGCCGAATGTGTGGCAGATGTGAGGACGGATGGCACCGAGGCAACCATCCTCGTGAGTGCTGCCACCAATTTTGTGAACTATCACGATGTGTCGGGCAATGCTGCCCAACGCAATGCCGACTATATAAATGAGGTGAAACTGATGAGCTATGCACAGTTGGAGAAACGCCATGTGGAGGCTTACCAGAAGCAGTTCGCTACTTCTTCTCTGATTTTGCCAACCGATATCAATGCTTCGTTGCCTACCAACCAGCGCCTGGAGAAATTTGCAGGCAGCAAGGATATGGCGATGGTGGCACTGATGTATAACTATGGTCGCTATCTGCTCATTTCCTCTTCCCAGCCTGGTGGACAGGCGGCAAACTTGCAGGGCGTTTGGAACAACAGCAAAAATGCACCTTGGGACAGCAAATATACCATCAACATCAATACGGAGATGAACTACTGGCCTGCCGAGGTAACGAATCTCGGTAACACCACGGAGCCTCTGTATTCGCTCATCAAGGATTTGAGCGTAACGGGAGCACAGACGGCTAGGGAAATGTATGGTTGCCGTGGCTGGATGGCACATCATAACACTGACATCTGGCGCATAGCAGGTCCGGTGGACGGTGCGCAGTGGGGCATGTTCCCGAATGGCGGAGCCTGGCTCACCACCCATCTCTGGCAGCATTATCTCTATACGGGCGACAAGGCTTTCCTCAAGCAGTGGTATCCGGTAATAAAAGGTGCTGCTGAGTTCTATCTTGACTATATGCAGAAGTTACCTGGCACCGAATGGAAGGTAACCGTGCCGTCGGTGAGTCCGGAACAGGGACCTATGGGTAAGAGAACTGCCGTAACGGCAGGTTGCACGATGGATAACCAGATAGCCTTCGATGCCCTGACCAGTGCCGTGAAGGCTTCTGAAATATTGGGTGTTGATGAGGCTGAGCGCAAGGCGATGCAGCAGCTGATTTCTCAGATTCCGCCAATGCAGATAGGAAAGTACGGACAGTTGCAGGAGTGGCTTGTGGATGCGGATGATCCGAAGAATGAGCATCGCCACATTTCGCATCTCTATGGATTGTATCCATCCAATCAGATTTCTCCTTTTTCTCATCCGGAACTGTTCCATGCCGCAGCCACCACTCTGAAGCATCGTGGTGACCAGGCTACGGGCTGGAGTCTAGGTTGGAAGACGAACTTCTGGGCACGCATGCTAGATGGCAATCATGCTTTCAGAATCATCAGCAATATGCTTCGCCTGTTGCCATCTGATGCGCAGGCAAAGGAGTATCCTGATGGCAGAACCTATCCGAATCTCTTCGATGCCCATCCACCATTCCAGATTGATGGTAACTTCGGAGTAACAGCCGGCATCGCAGAGATGCTCCTGCAGAGTCATGATGGAGCCGTGCATCTCTTGCCTGCCTTGCCTGATGCCTGGAAAGAGGGATGCGTAAAAGGACTTCGTGCCCGTGGCGGTTTTGTGGTAGACATGGAATGGAAGAATGGAAAACTGAAGCAGGCGAAGATTCGCTCCACTATTGGAGGCATCCTGCGTCTTCGCTCATACGTACCGCTGAAGGCGAAAAAACTGAAGAAGGCAGAAGGAAAATGTCCAAATATCCTTTTTGCATCTGCAGAAGTGAAGCCTGTAATGGAACAGCATCGGATAGCAGAGGGAGTGAAGGTCCCTATTCCTGACGTATATGAATATGACTTGGAAACAGAACCAGGAAAGGCTTATCTGATTAAATAATGTCCTAAAATCACATTTGTTGCCATAAAAGTATCATTTTGTCCACCTCTGGTTGGATAATTATTCGTACTTTTGTGGCAATATTTTTTATAATAATCTTTTAGACCTATAAATGAGAAAGAAGAAATTATTATTTGCAACCTGTTGCATCGCTTTTTTGAGCGGTTCTTTGGGAGCTGCGGCGCAGAAAAAATCTGCAGCCAAGAATGTTCTGACACAGACTTTGAAAGGGAAGTCTTGGTCGGCTGATAATGGTAATGGTACCTTTACAAACCCTTTGTTTTATGATGAGTTTTCTGACCCTGATATTATCAGAGTAGGGGAGGATTACTATCTGGCGGGTACCACGATGCACAGTGTTCCGGGACTGGTGGTTCTCCATTCCAAGGATCTCGTAAATTGGGAGTTCTCTTCCTATTGCTTTGACCGATTCGATGATTCTGATGATTTCAATCTCCGCAATGGCAAGGAGGCTTACGGACAGGGTATCTGGGCGCCTGCCATCCGATATCATAACGGCAAGTTCTATATCTTCTCCAATATCAACGGGCATGGATTGCAGGTGTATATCTCGGACAGTGCCAAGGGTCCTTGGACGCATCACAAGATTAATGGTGATATCTACGACCTCTCTGTGCTCTTCGATGATGATGGCAAGATTTATGCCGTGCACAAGTATGGCAACGTGACCGTTACGGAGTTGAAGCCCGATTTGAGTGGTCCGGTAGAGGGCAGCAGCAAGGTGGTGATTCCGGAAGGCAATGCGATGGGGGAGGGACATCATGTGTATAAAATCAATGGTATGTACTATATCCTCTCTGCCGATTATTCTCCGATGGGGCGCATGCAGTGTGCCCGAAGCAAGAGTATCTGGGGACCTTACGAAACCTGTGTAATCAGCGAACGCGAATCGTATGGTTATGCTGCTGGATGGAGCGTAGGTAACATGGGTATCGGTAGGCCGCTTCCTGAAGATGGATATCAATTTAATAACAACAGACCGAATGGCGTGAACCTGGGGTGTGCTACCATTCATCAAGGGGGCATCGTCCAGGCTCCTGATGGCAAATGGTGGGGCGTATCGATGCTGGATTTCAATGCCGTGGGCAGAACGGTGTGCCTGTCGCCTATCACATGGGTGGATGGCTGGCCTTACTTCGGATTGGAGAAGAACCTGGGTCGCTCGCCTCGAACCTGGTTCAAACCGAATGATGCGGTGAAGACACCACAGGCTCCATACGACAGATGTGATGATTTCTCGGGAAAGACTTTCAAGCCGGTTTGGCAGTGGAATCATAATCCGAACGACAAGATGTGGTCGCTGAACAAGGAGCGAAAAGGATGGCTCCGTTTGCATTCTATGCCTGCCAAGCAGCTGCTCTGGGCAAAGAATTCGTTGACGCAACGTGCCATCGGTCCTGTATCTTATACATCTGTCAAGCTGGATGTATCCCGACTGAAGATGGGGGATGAGGCTGGACTCGGTGCTATGAATACGCCATACGCTTCATTGGGCGTGATGAAGACGGAAAAGGGATTAAGCCTGAGATGCTACGACCAGAATACCAACAAGGAGGTGCTGAAACCGATTGCCAAGAATAAGGTGGTATGGTTGCGCCTTTGGGGTGATTATGATAAGAGTCTGCTGCAATATTCCTACTCTCTTGATGGAAAGACTTGGGAGAATATCGGAGAGCAGATGCTTTCTCCTTATCAGTTGAAGACCTTCCAGGGTGTGCGTGTAGCGCTGTATGCCTTTAACAAGGCGGGAGTGAACGGCGGCGTGGCTGATTTTGATGACTTCAAGGTAGAGGAACCGATGGCTGACAGAACAGCTAATCTGCCTATAGGAAAGACCATCCGACTCTTTAATCTTGCTGATGGTAACCTGATGAATGCTACCGCTCATGGTCTCATGCACAGCTCCTTGAACATAAAGGAGATGAGCAATGGAGTGAAATTCATCATCGAAGACCGTGGACAGGGCAAGATTGCACTGAAAACTGCAGATGGACGATATGTATATATCGCAGGTGCTGGCTTGTCGGGCGATGTGCGTCTTACTTCTGATGCCTCTCATGCTGAGGAGTTTGTATGGCAGGATATGCTTTACAACCGCTGTATGCTTCTATCACTGAAGACCCAGCGGTATATAGGCAAGCATCCTACCGACGGAAGTCCTTATTCTGCTGATTTCCAGGGTGCTGATGCCGGTATGAAGAATGGCTGTGTCTTCTCTTGGGAAGTGGTAGAGTAGGCTATTCGAAATAGAATGTCAATGCAATTATCTTACTATGAGCTCCTTTAGCTGCCAAGGCATAAGGGAGCTCATTCTTGTTTTTGATGTGCTCGGGATGTTTCTTGTCGAAGGAATCTGTCAATCCATACATAAACTTGAGTTCCGGACGGAGCTTGAAAAATGGCATGTAGAAATCGCAGCCTACGCCCAGTTCGAGAAATATTTCCGAATTCTTGAGCTTGATGTAGTCTGACTTGCTTCTGTTGAGGTTCATCATCGGATTGATGCCCGCCATCACGTAAGGTCGGTGATTATTGAACCGCTCGGCTGCGAAAATCAGGTCTATAGCGGAAGAAATATAGGCAGTCTTCATCTCCTGATGCTGCACGATGGCATTTCCGGCACCATCTTTCTCCAAGAGGTTATAAAAGGTGAGGTGGCGAGTACCGAAGTACATGGCAGGGGCTATGCGGAATTGGAAGCTTCTGTTGAGACGGAATTCTCCTAGTACGCCAACGGTGAATCCCATATCCCAACGGTCTTGATCTACAGTGACATGAGAAGGCTGCTCGATACCGTTGGCATCGATGTATTGGGTGATTCCGGTATTCTGGAATTCCATATCTTGTGCATGTGTTCCGATGAGTACACCGAAATGGAATGGGCGCAGATCGGTATATGGGCGATTTTCTACCGTCCTAAGCTGTGCCATGCCATTGATACCTGTATAAAAGGCTATTAGAGCCATCAGTATGATTCTCTTCATATTTGCTATTTGTTCTTCGTTATTATTAATAAACGGCAAGGTTGGCTTCTTATTGTACTAATTTATTTCGATAAAGTATAAATTGAGTAAAATCAAGAAAAAAGTCATACCTATTTGTAGGTATATCGAAAATAATTGTTATCTTTGCACCATCAAAAGTAGGTAATAACCTATCTCTAGATTAGCATAGATACATAAACATTATTAACATTTTAAATATTTATAATTATGGCATACGTAATTGGTGACGATTGTATCGCTTGCGGTACATGTATTGACGAGTGTCCATCAGGTGCAATCTCTGAGGGCGAGAAGTATTCAATCAACCCAGATCTCTGCACAGAGTGCGGTACTTGTGCTGATGTTTGTCCTAATGAGGCAATCAGTCTTCCATAATTTATTATGGAAAGATACTTTTAGTTACAATAAAACATTGAGAGCGGTTCCTTTGGAATCGCTCTTTTCGTTTATGGTCTGATTCATATCACAAAAAAAAGGGCGAAAGCCATATCACATAGCTATCACCCCTTTAATTATGTTCTTATTTCGTAATTTTACTGTGCCTGCTGCTCCTCGTCAAGACCTAAAGCCTTCTTGGCGAGAGAGTTGTTTGGATCAAGCTTGATCAGCTTCTCGAAGTATGGCTGAGCTGTTGTCAGGTCCTTCTTAGAACTCCAGTAGATGTAACCGGCGTTCTTGTAAGCCTGCATCAGGTAGCCCTTCTCATCCTCATCATACTGCTTGCTCTCAAGTTCCTTGATAACCAATTCATAGTTAGCAAGAGCCTTGTCGTCCAACTCGTTCTGGAATGCGATGTTGGCAGCCTGGAGGTGAGCGTATGCCTTCAGCTGTGGATACTTCTCAGCGAAGCTGTTATATACGTTGATAGCCTTATCAACGTTAGCCTCCTTCTGATCGCCACCCTTCTGAGCCTTTGCATTGTAAATCTCTGCCATCTTTACATAGTCTGATGGTGACACGTTAGGGTTCTTATCCATATATGCCTGTGCAAATTCGATAGCCTTATCCTCGTTGCCCATACCCTTGTATGCCTCAGAGATGTACTGATATGGCTTGTAGTCTTCCTTATTTACCTCCAGAGCCTTGTTGTACTGCTCCAAAGCCTGGTCGAACTGCTTGTTGCCAGCGAGTGCCAGACCATAGTAAGAGTAGATACTAGAGTTCTTCTTGATATCGTTGTTAGCCATAATGCTGTTAGCATACTGGAGAGCCTCAGTAAAATTCTGTGTATCAACAGATGCACGCATAGCCAGAATCAAGAAAGCTGTATCCTTAGGATACTTCTGCATACCCTTCTTGCAAAGGTTGAGAGTTTCATCCTTCTTGTTCAATACGTATGTAGTGAAGCAGTACTCGTAGAAGATGTACTCTTCCATTGTATTCAAATTAGCCTTAGAGAAGTTCTCGTATGCCTTGTCGTAGCTACCGATAGAGTAGTAGTTGTGACCAGTTTCTGCCTCGATAGGGTAGTTAGGATCTACCGTTCTCAACTTGTTCAAAGCCTCTGCTGAAGCCTGTGGGTCAATCTTGCGGTAAACGTTAGCGTAGCTGATATAACCCTGAGGATTCTTAGGGTCCATAGTCATACAATTCTTATACCAAGAAGCAGCCTCACCACCATTGTCCTGCATTGCGTATATATCGCCCTTGAGGATATAAGCATCACCACAGGTCTTGTACTTAGCGATGACAGCATCAGCTACAGCCAGGGCATTGGTGTAGTCCTTGTTGATGACGAGGGCATTACCCAAAGCAACGAGTGCCTTAGGATCCTTTTTGTACTCCTTCTGATACTCCTTGAGAACCTTGGCAAAAGCCTTGGCATCTACGTTACCAGCCTTCAAAGTTGCTTCTATTGGCTTCAGAGCATCCTTGTAGTTAACGTCCTGAGCCATTGCAGGAGCCGCCAAACCCATGACGAGCAAACCTGCTACTAAATATTTAACTGCTTTCATAATTCTACTTTCTATCTAAACTTTTAACGTTTAACATTAACTGTCTTAATCGTAATATCACCTCTGTAAGGAAGTAAGCCTGTCTTGAAGAGGATAAGCTGTCCCTTAGGATTGGAAATGTAGTTGGCAAAGCTCCAAGGCAAAGCCTTATGAGGGTCAACCACGATAGCGTATATAGTTCTTACGAATGGATATCTTCCATCCAACAGGTATGCCTGGTAAGGTTTCCAGCTGTTCATAGGGGTAGCTTTCTCCTTGATGGATACCTGCATTACATGAATATTCTTCTTAAAGGTAGTGTTGGTGGAATCGCGTCGGTCGTTCAACCAATTTGATCCGATAACACCGATAGAACCTGGATTCTGGTCAACGAAGTCGATGACCTGCTTGCTTGTTTTGGCAGCCATGATCTTCGCACCCATCTTTTCGCCGTGGAGAACGGAATCTACCACGAAGTTGGTGGTTGCAGAGCGGGTGTTGTCGAAGATGACCTCGATATCACCTCTCTTTGATCCAGGAACAATATCACTCCATTTGGTCGCCTTTCCGGTAAGGACACGCTTAATGTCATTCACTGTGATGCAAGTATCACTGTTATTCTTGTTGACAATGAATGCCAGACCATCGTATCCGATAGGGAAAACGGAAGGAATCACATTGCTCTTCGATTTCAAGTATGCAATCTCACTATCCTTCAGATTACGGGTAGTAAAGAGGAGTGCTGTTTTGAAATCCTTGATCATCTGAAGTCCAGTGACTTCATCTGTGTATTTTGGTTTGAGCTTGGCCTTTGGGTACTCGAACTCAAACTGACTTCTTTCTTCGTCAATGATAGGACTCAAACTCTCATCAGCCACAAACTCAATTGTGCCTGAAGTAGGAGTATCAGTTCTACCATCTTTGGCTTTCTTCTCGCCACAAGACGAGAAGAAAGCCATTGATAGTACTGTTAATCCTATATAAATATAAGATATTCTTTTCATTCTATTACTGCAATCTAAATACAACTGGTACAGTATACTTAACACGTACAGTAGAACCATTCTGCTTACCTGGAGACCATCTAGGCATGCTCTTAACGACACGCTGTGCCTCACGGTCAAGTGAAGGGTCAACAGAACGAGCTACCTTCACATCAGAGATAGAACCATCACGCTCTACCACGAATGAAACGATAACACGACCCTGTACGCCGTTCTCCTGTGCTACGACAGGATACTTGATGTTGCTAGCCAGATACTGCATCAAAGCGCCTTGTCCACCAGGGAATGAAGGCATCTCCTCTACAACATCGAAGACCTTAGTTGCAACCTCAGGTTTTGGAGCTGGTGGTGGAGGTGGAGCTGCTACCGCAATCTCACTTCTCACAGCTTCCACTGTACGGTCCTTCACACCTGCTTTGTTTTCTGTACCGACAGCAACCTTTTCGTCCAGTTTATCCATCTGCTTAACCTGGTTTTCCTCTTTTACGAGTTCATCCTTCTTGATGACAGGTGCAGTAAACTTCTGAGTTTCGCGAGCCACAGGTATCTCCTTCTTAGGTTCAATCTTTGGCTTCACTGGCTCCTTCTTCTTTTCTTCCTTCTTAGCCTGCTGCTGGAGTTTAGCCAACTCCATAGCTTCCATATATGCCTGCTGTTCTTCAGCTTGTTTCTGTTCGATAACTTTCCAAGCCAAGAATCCACCCACGAGAGCTGCAGCAATGACCAAGATCAGAAGAGACTTGATGTTTCGACCGGAAGTACCCTTACGGAGCTGGTATGCACCATACTCCTTGTTCTTTCCGGCGAAAACCATTTCGACCCATTTAGGATCGTAAAGATCTATTTTTGCCATTTCTTTCTTGTTTAAAATTGTTTGTTACTCATCTTACATCTTAACGTGTCTAGACTCGAGAAGCTTCTCATCGTCTGCGTTAATCTTATCGATGACGTAAGTACCAATGTTTGAAATCTGCATTTCGTCGAGAGCGTCAACCATATTCTTGTAAGAAGCGTTGTCGGTTGGCTTGATGACGATGGTCAGAGTAGGGATTTTACCATCCTTCAAGTTACCAGCCTTCAAATCGCTGAGCTTCTTCTGATAGATGCTATCAGGATACTGCTTAGGATTCTTCTGACGATCCATGTTCAACTCCTTAACAGCGAGCGAAATTCTCTCTACAGGACGTGTACCATTCTCTGTAGCGTGCTCTCTCAAGACCTTACGGATACCCTGGCTACCCCATGTTGTCTCCTTGATCCATGTAGGATCGTTGTAGTTAGGGATACCAGCACCATAATAAATCTTGTTATCAGCTGCTACGTAGAGGGTAATAGTCTCAGAAGCTTTCGCCTCGTTCTTCTGGTCATCTTGAGTATTCTCGTCATTACTTGGCATAGTCAGCTCCATAGTCTGAGGTTTGCTCAAAGATGTACACAGCATGAAGAACGTGATAAGAAGCATGAGCATATCCACCATAGGCGTAAAGTCTACGCGGACATTCATTTTCTTTTGTTTGCTTTCTTTCTTTGCCATTTATTCGTCCCCCTGTTGTTTTAACTGTGTAATCATATAGTAATGACTCTCATCCATGTCCTGGAGTTCGTTCATCACTCTCTTCACTGTCTTGTAAGGTGTAGAAGCATCTGCCTTGAGGGCTATCTTGATTTCTTCGTTAGCGTTACGAGCAGCGTCAACCCACTGCTGGAACTCGCTCATGCCACCCTTGATACTGTCGAGAGGAATACCCTTAGTCTGGAGATACTGTGGACGCTTTGCTGCGTTCATAGACAGATAAGTGCTCATGTCACTCATAGAAACACCGAATGTACCCTCGCTCTTGAATGTCTCAATCTGCTTAGGGGTCAAAGACACGCCGAAGTTGCTTGTCATTGTGCTCAGTGCTGCTCCCAACTGATCGGTATTATCAATACTCATAAATACTTGGCCCTCGCCGGTTGGTTTTCCGGCCTTGTCCTTTTCAGGACTTACCAAGATGGTCAAGACACCATTCTCAGGCACCTTAATCTCAGACACAGAACCTGGTGTGTTTACCTTCACTGGCTCATTCTTTACGAATGTAGAGGTGAGCATGAAGAAGGTAAGCAACAGGGTCATAACGTCTGACATAGGCGTCATATCGATCCAGATGTCACTCTTCTTAATTTTTACTTTACCCATAGCGATAAAATTTTAAAGGGTTAGCAAAAATTAAGCCTCTTCTGCGTGGTTAGCTTCGTATGTCTGAGCAATTGAGTAACCTACCTCGTCGAGTGCGTATGTCAACTTATCAACCTTGTTTGTAAATGTGTTGTAAGATACTACAGCACACCAAGATGTCAAAATACCGAATGCGGTGTTGATCAACGCCTCAGAAATACCTACAGAAAGTGCTGCTGAGTCAGCGCCACCACCTTCACCCATGGCCTGGAATGACTTGATCATACCGGTTACAGTACCGAGAAGACCAGTCAAAGTACCGAGAGTTACGATTGTAGCGATGATAGGCAAGTTCATTGTCAAAGTTGGCATCTCCAACTGAGTTGCCTCCTCGTGAGCCTGCTGGATCTTAGCTACCTTCTGAGCCTTCTTCAAAGATGCATTAGCACCAGACTCCATAGACTTGTAAGCGTTCAAAGATGCCAATACTACGTTAGCAACTGTACCGCGCTGCTTGTTGCAGAGCTGCTCAGCCTTAGCGAAATCGTTAGCGTTCAATGCAGACTTGATGTTTGCTACGAACTTAGGAAGAGCACCTGTACCTGTAGCTGTCTTAAGAGCCAACCAACGCTCGATAGTCATAGCCAACACTGTGAGCAACAATGTGTGGATAACTGGTACGATTACACCACCCTTGTAAATTGTACCCCAAATGTCTGCTGGGTGATCCTGGATACCTGGATCCTGGAAGTGCATGTCGTTACCGAACCATGTGAAGAACAATGTGAATGCGATGATAGCACATACCACGATGATCCAGAATGCGCCTCTTACTCCCTGAAAGCCCGCAGACTTCTTAGCTGGGGCTGCTTGTTTTGTAGTTGCCATAATTTTTACTTTTTTAAATTATTAGTTAATAAATTATTAATATGTCTTATTTATTTCTCGCTCTATTTTAGTTGTTTTGTATGCCTAGTTTGTGTTGTCTTGAATAAACACGCTTAGGTTATCCAAATTCCTTTGGCAAAGATAATAAATATTGAGAAACTATCGTCCTAATTAAGAAGTTTTAACGAGATATTGGCTCATTTTTTACCAATATCTCGCTTTTTTCTTACAAAGTTGACCTTTTTAGGACTCTTTTCTCCTATTTTTATTTCAATTTGCTCAGAGCTTCCTTGATGCGGCGGATTGCCTCTACGATGTTTTCATCGCTTGTAGCATAGCTCATGCGGAAGCAGTCTGGATCACCGAAGGCATCTCCACCTACTGTGGCTACGTGAGCCTCCTCCAGGAGGTACATTGCGAAATCTGTAGAGTTGTTGATGGTCTTCTCACCATTGCTCTTGCCGAAGTAGCTGTTGCACTTAGGGAAGAGATAAAAGGCACCCTGTGGCATATTGACCTCAAGTCCTGGAACCTCCTTGGCGAGTTTCACGATGAGGTTGCGGCGACGCTCGAAAGCTACGCGCATCTCCTCTACAGCACCCTGGTCGAGTGTGTAGGCTGCCTCAGCAGCCTTCTGGCTTACTGAGCAGGTACCGCTAGTATATTGACCCTGCAACTTGTTGCATCCCTTGATGATCCACTCTGGACCAGCGAGGAAACCGATTCTCCATCCTGTCATGGCGTATGCCTTGGATACACCATTGGCGATGATCACCTGCTCCTTCATGCCAGGCTCCTGTGCAATGCTGTGATGCTTGCCGATATAGTTGATGTGCTCGTAGATCTCGTCTGCCAACACAAATACCTCTGGGTGCTTCTTCAGAACCTCTGCCAATGCTGCCAGCTCCTCCTTGGAATATACACTTCCGGTAGGGTTGCTTGGTGAGCAGAGAATGAGCATCTTGGTCTTTTCGGTGATTGCGTTCTCAAGCTGCTCGGCTGTCATCTTGAAGTCCTGGTCGAAACCTGCGTTTACGATGACTGGAGTACCGCCTGCCAATTTCACCATCTGTGGGTAGCTTACCCAATATGGTGCTGGGATGATTACCTCGTCGCCAGGGTTTACAAGAGCCAGTACGGCGTTGCATACGCACTGCTTGCCACCGGTGCCCACGATTACCTCGTTGACTGTGTAGTCAAGTCCGTTTTCTTTTTTCAATTTGGCAACAATAGCTTTTCGCAAGTCAGGATAACCAGGAACTGGTGAGTAACGTGAGAAGTTCTCATCAATAGCCTTCTTCGCAGCCTCCTTGATATTGTCAGGCGTGTTGAAGTCTGGTTCACCTACACTCATGTTAATTACATCGATACCCTGAGCTTTCATTTCACTACTCTTCTGTGACATCGCCAGCGTTGCTGATGGTGCCAATCTGTTAAGACGATCAGATAATTGTGCCATAATTCTATTTTATTGTTAATTAATCGTGTGCAAAATTAAGCATTTTATTTCTTTTTCGGAAGAAATTTATTCGTTATTTCGCGATTTGATGCAAAATAATAACATAATTTACATTATCAGAGGTGCAAAGTGTGCCCCATGCGGTCTCTCTTGGTCTTGAGATAGCGCTCGTTGTACTCATTTGGTACTACTTCGATAGGCACATTCTCTGTGATTTCGAGTCCATAAGCCTCCAGGCCGACACGCTTTACAGGGTTGTTGGTGAGCAGGCGCATCTTGTGCACGCCGAGGTGGCGGAGCATCTGTGCGCCGCATCCGTAGTCACGCTCATCTGGCTTGAAACCGAGGTGTACGTTGGCATCTACGGTATCGTATCCTTCTTCCTGCAGTTTGTAGGCTGCAATCTTGTTCATCAATCCGATGCCTCGGCCTTCCTGCTGCATGTAGATGACTACACCCTTTCCGGCTTTCTCGATCATCTGCATCGCCTTGTGCAGCTGCTGTCCGCAGTCGCATCGCTTGCTTCCGAGAATGTCGCCTGTGGCGCAAGAAGAGTGTACACGGACCATGATAGGCTCATCTTCCTTCCATTCGCCCTTGATGAGTGCCATGTGTTCAAGTCCGTTGCTTGCCTGGCGGAAAGGAATCAGACGGAAGTGTCCGTATTCTGTAGGCATATCTACCTCTTCGCCCACCTCGATGAGCGATTCCTTCTTGAGTCTGTACTCGATCATATCCTTGATAGAGATGATCTTGAGGTTCCATTCCTTTGCCATCTCCATCAACTGTGGAAGGCGTGCCATGGTTCCATCTTCGTTCATGATCTCCATGAGGGCGCCTGCAGGATAGAGTCCTGCCATTCTGCAGAGGTCAATGGCTGCCTCAGTATGTCCGCTTCTTCTCAAAACGCCGTTGTCCTGGGCATAGAGAGGATTGATGTGACCTGGACGACCGAATGTCTGTGGGGTAGATGCCGGATCAGCAAGAGCCTTGATGGTCTCTGCGCGGTCGTGGGCTGATACTCCTGTTGAGCAGCCCTCTAGCTTGTCCACTGTAACTGTGAATGGGGTGCCGAGCATGGATGTGTTGTCTGATACCTGGTGAGGCAAGTCGAGTTCCTCGCATCGGCTCAGGGTGATAGGGGCACAGAGCACACCTCTTGCATTCTTGAGCATGAAGTTTACCTTCTCCGCGTCGATTTTTTCAGCGGCGATGATGAGGTCGCCCTCGTTTTCGCGATCTTCGTCATCTACAACGATGACAAACTTACCTTTCTGGAAGTCCTTTACTGCATCTTCGATGCTATTTAGTTTAATATCTGCCATTTGTTTGATACTTTTTATAGTTACATTTCCTTTATCTGACTGATGATGTTTGCGTTACTCTGCTTGATGGTGTTCAGGTCTCGGTAGAGTCGGATTCTGAATCGCCACATTCTCAGGTAGAGTACGATGCCCACAGGTACGATGATGGCTGCAAGGATGTTGAGCCACTGGCGTTCGAATGGGCGGGTATGAGCCTTCGTCGCAAGAATAGGGTAGAGGTTGAGATTGTGAAGGATGACCTTGTTCCTGGTATTGGTCAGATCCTCTATCACGTTTTCAAGCTCATCGCTAATGCGTTCAATTTCGTTGTCGGGCTGGTATTTGAAGAACACATTGATGAAGTTTGGAAGCTTCTTCAGCTCGTGTACCTTATTATATATATAGATATCGCTGTTGAGCTTTTCCAGTCGCTGTGCATCTTCTGTATATTTCGGCTCTTCGATGATGACCTCCTTGCCGAAGACGTGGCGTTTGATACGGAGACCGAGCAGTTTCATGAAGAACATCTTATACATCTCCATATTGAACACCGTAGAGTCGTTGCTTGCCTTGTAGGTGACGAATATGGCGATTGGTGCCAGTACGGCTGGAGCCAGTCCTTGACCGAACCAGATGGTCCAGGTTCCCAGTCTCGACATTCGGTAGCCCGTATTGTCGAGGATGTAGAAGATGATGAACACGAATACGGAGATGATGACCGGGAATCCCAATCCTCCCTTTCGGATGATGGCACCCAGTGGGGCTCCGATGAAGAAGAAGATCAGGCAGGAGAGTGCCAGCGTGAACTTCTTGATAGCTTCTATCTTGTGTTGCCTGATGATATAGTCGGCATCGCTCGTAACCATTGCCTTGAAGTTGAGGTCGGTGAGCTCCTGCTGTGCTGTCATCTGTGCATCATTGAGTGCCCGAAGTTTCTTGTCGTTCGAGAGCTTATTATATAAGGTGTCAAAATTCTCCGTTTGTCCCTTCTTGATTTCTTTCAGCGAATCTACCTTGTTTACCTGTATCGTGCGGTAGAATCGGGCATTTGCCTCCGAAAGATAGTTCTTTCCTATGGAATCATACAGTCCGTTGATGGAGTCGATGGAGTGGAAGATCTCCGACAGACTTTTTCCCTTGGCATTGTTGGCAAGCGACGAGGCATCGGTAAGGTTGAAGTCGGCATCAAAGTCGAGCACGATCTTCTTGGAAACGAAGGTCTCTCTTCTGTATGGTACGGCAGCACTGTTGCCGAATTCGCTGCTCTTCATATTCTCAAACCATTCTCCGCTGTAGAGACTCAACACGAGGTGCTTCTTCTCGGCAGTACTTTGCAGCATTCCCGAGTCGGCAAGGATGATGGCGGCATCTTCGTAGCTGTCTGTCATGCGATAGATCATGATGCCGTAGAGCTTTCCTGTATTCATATCCTTCTTCTGCACATAGAGGTTGCAGTTCGGGATTCCATCGTAGAAGATGCCTTCCGGGATTTCCAGTTCCGGACTCTTCTGCTTCATGGATATGAGGAGTTGTGCCAGCTTCTGGTTGGAGTGAGGACCTACATTATTCTGGAAGTAGAAGGATCCGAACATGATGATGACGGTGATGACGATGAGCGAGCGGAAAGCCTGCATCAGAGAGATGCCGGCAGCCTTGATGGCAGTGAGCTCTGAACTTTCGCCGAGATTACCGAAAGTCATCAGTGAGGAGAGGAGGATGGCAAGCGGCAATGCCTGAGGTACGAGCATCAGACCCATGTACCAGAAGAACTGCGCCATCACGTCCATCGAGATTCCCTTTCCGATGAGATCGTCGATATATCGCCACAGGAACTGCATCATCAGCACAAACTGGCAGATGAAGAAGGTTCCCATAAAGAGAAGTCCAAATTGCTTGGCTATAAATATGTCTAATTTCTTAATTCTAAGCATTTCTTTTTTTCTAGTAAGCTGTTTTCTCGTCATTTTGAGGTAAACAGCTATCGTTTCAGCCTGCAAAGTTACACAAAAAAAATAGAAATCCTTTCTTTTTCGCTTTTTTTATATATACAATAGGTGTAAATAGGTCGGAATTTGAGCAAAAAAAAGAAAAAACAAACTTTTTTCGAAAATTTCTCCGAAAAAATTTGGTGGAACCAAATAATTGTTGTACCTTTGCACCCGCAAATCAGAAATGACTTGTAAAGGATGGCGGGATAGCTCAGCTGGTTAGAGCGTCGGATTCATAATCCGGAGGTCGAGGGATCGTGGCCCCCTCCCGCTACATTGAGACACTAACTTTTTAGTTAGTGTCTTTTTTGTGCGCCAAACTTTTCCACATTTTTCCATAAAAGTCTTGATAAAGTTTTCCACAGGGGTGTTGATAACTGTGGAAAAGAAATATAAGTACCTGATAATCTGTTTAGCCTTGTTTGGATAACGATTGTTGATAACCGAATCTGCTAGAAGTTCTTCACATTTATTATCCATACATTTCTTGCATTTTTCAAAAATAAATAGTAAATTTGCCCCCAACTAAGAATTTGAGTCTTTATGAAGCAGCAACAAGTTTACAATTTAAAAGAGTTTGCCGCTCGCCACCATCTTGAAAGTATCTTTGGGGCTTATGCCGCACATATTTATATAGACGATCTATGCGAAAAGGATTTTATAGAGATGGCTCTAGAGCGCACCCTGTTCACGAAACTCGTGTTGGTGACCAGGGGAAGAATCAAAATGGGGGTACTTCAGCAAAATACTGAAGCCAATAATTCCGGCAGGTCGCTTTCGGCAGGTGAATTGCTGGTCGTCTCGCCCAAGCATGTCATTGCTTTTTCCGAGATGTCGAGGGATTTTGAGGCTGAGTGCATCCTGGTGGATGAGGAGATTACGGCCGATGTGGTGTATCAGTTATCTGATGACAAGCAGAAAGCTGCCATCGATATCTTTCACATCATTCGTGATATCGTGCGTCATCAGCACATCTACAAGGTAGAGATGATCCAGTCGATGGTGAATGTCCTGAAGCTTTTGGTTTCGGAACTTCCTTACGAGAATGTATCGGTGACTCGCGATTTACGTCACAAGAAGGAAGTTTATGAGATTTTCCTTCATCTTCTGTATCGTTATTTCAAGACCGAGCGGCAGATCAGGTTCTATGCCGACAAGTTGAATGTCTCTGCACCTTATCTATCCAGGATGATCAAGGATATTTCGGGAACCACCGTGAATGATCACATCACTTCCCTGCTCTATAAGGAAATCTGCAATCTCCTGAAGCAATCGGACATGACGATGGGAGAAATAGCAGACCATCTGCATTTCAGCGATCAGAGTGCTATGACGAATTTCTTTAAGATGAGAGCGGGAATGACGCCGCTGGCATATCGGAACCAAGGCTGATGTTGAAGGCTTTTGCCCTTACACGGCATTTAAGCTTTATGTATAACAAATAACCTGTAAGCTATATTCTTTTGGTGAGAATACGCTTACAGGTTTTTTGTTTGTCAGCTAATAAGCTGACTGGTTATGGAAAAATTTATTTCAGGGTAAATTTGTGTGACTGCAACATCTCCTTAGGATCGAGTGCCTTGTCAAGCTCTTCCTTGCTCAGAATGCCCTGTTCGATGACGATGTCATAAACGGAACGGCCTGTGGCGTGAGCTTCCTTAGCAACCTTAGTACTTTTCTTGTAGCCGATGATAGGATTGAGGGCAGTAACGATACCGATACTGTTCTTTACCATCTCGTAGCAGCGCTCCTTGTTGACGGTGATGCCGAGGATACACTCAGAAGTCAAAGTCTCGATAGCGTTCTTCATCCATGTCAAGCTCTCGAAGAGGCTCTCGGTGATGATAGGCTCCATTACGTTCAACTCCAACTGACCAGCCTCTGCTGCGAAGCTTACAGTAGCATCGTTACCGATAACTTTGAAGCAAACCTGGTTGGTTACCTCAGGGATAACAGGGTTCACCTTACCTGGCATGATAGAAGAACCTGGTGCCTTAGCAGGGAGATTGATTTCGTTCAGACCACAGCGAGGACCAGAAGCCATCAGGCGTAGGTCGTTACAAATCTTAGACAGCTTGATTGCCAAGCGCTTCAGAGCTGAAGAGTAGCTTACGTAAGCACCGGTATCAGGGGTAGCCTCTACCAGGTCGGTAGCTGTTTCGAAGTTTTCGCCAGTCAACTTGCTGAGGTTGGCAGCACAAAGCTTGGCAAAGCCAGGAACAGCGTTCAAACCTGTACCGATAGCAGTACCGCCCATATTGATCTCATGTAAGAGCTTCACGTTGCGCTCCAGATTGAGGATTTCCTCTTCCAGGTTGTTGGCGTATGCATTGAATTCCTGGCCGAAAGACATTGGAACTGCATCCTGCAACTGGGTACGGCCCATCTTGATAACGTCTGCATATTCGTCTGCCTTGTAGCGGAATGCGCTGATCAAACCAGTCAAAGCACCTACCAGGTGTGTATTCATGCGAATCAAAGCCAAACGGATAGAGGTTGGGTAAACGTCGTTGGTGCTCTGTCCACAGTTGCAATGGTCGTTAGGAGAGCAGAACTGATAGTCACCCTTCTCGTGACCCATGATTTCGAGTGCACGGTTAGCAATCACCTCGTTGGCATTCATGTTTACAGAAGTACCAGCACCACCCTGTACCATGTCGATAGGGAAGTTCTCATGCCATTTGCCTTCGATGATCTCGCGGCAAGCCTGAGAGATAGAACCCGAAATTTCATCGTTGATTACACCGAGGGTATGGTTGGTCTCGATAGCTGCCAACTTCACGTAAGCGATAGCGATGATGAAATCAGGGTAAGCTCTCATAGTCTTACGGGAAATGTGATAGTTGTTGATACCGCGCTGTGTCTGTACACCGTAAAGTGCTTCAGCAGGAACTTTGAGTTCACCCAAAAGGTCTGCCTCTACTCTAAAATTTTTAACTTCAGCCATAATATAGTTAGTTTTGTTGTTTATACTAATGTTATCTATTCTCTAGTTATTGTATTATTTTTATTGATTCTCTGTTTTCGGAAGAAGGAGTTGTTTCCTTTATCCGCTGCAAAGATACGATGATTTCTGTAGATTCTCTTTATAAAAAATGGACCTTAATTTGTAAAAAACGTACCAAATGCGCTAAAATCCAAAAAAAAATAGTAAATTTGCACCGAAACTCTTGTAGAGGCAACTCTTTTAGAGCCTATCAATCTATAAATTTAAACAATACAATATATATGAAACGATATTTATACCTTATTATATATATAGGTTTGGGACTTTCTTTGGCAGCATGCAAGCAGCAGCCAAAGAAGTTTGTCATTGGCGTATCCCAATGCTCCGAGGATATCTGGCGCAACAAGCTCAATGATGAGCTGAAGATGGGAGAATATCTCAATGATTCTCTGATTGTGAAGCTTGCTTCCTCGAATGATGACAATGTGTTGCAGAACAAACAGGTTAATCAGTTCGTGGATGAGGGCGTGGATTTGCTGGTCATCTCTCCTAATCAGCTGAGTGCGATTTCCAAGGCGGTGGAGCGTGCCTACGAGAAGGGAATCCCGGTGATTCTGTATGATCGTATCTCCAATACCGATAAATATACTGCATTCATCGGCTGCGACAACTATCATATCGGTAAGTCGATGGGTACCTTTATAGCTCAAAAGCTTCAGGGTAAGGGACGCATTGTTGAAATCTGTGGATTGGATGGATCTTCGCCTGCCATGGAGCGCCATCTTGGTTTCATGGATGCCATTAAACCATATCCGGGTATCCAGGTGATTGCTTCTGAAGGAGGCAACTGGAAGGAGGAAGGAGGCGTTCAGGCAATGAAGCGCATCCTGAAGAAGACACAGGATTTTGATTATGTCTTTGCTCACAACGATCGTCTGGCATGGGGCGCCTACGAGGCTGCCAAGCAGATGGGGCTGCAGCATCGTTATAAATTTACGGGAGTTGATGGAATGGCTACCAAGGGTGGTGGTCTGGAGCTGGTGCGCGATGGCATCTTCGAGGCTTCCTATCTTTATCCTACCAAGGGTGATGAGGTGATTGCCTTGGCGATGAAGATCCTGAAGCATCAGCCTTTTGAGCGGAAAAACTATCTCAGTACATCTATCATTACCCAGGAAAATGCGGAACTTACGTTGATGGAAGCCAGAGACGCTGAACGACAGGCTCATAATCTGAAAGCTTTGCATAAACAGGTGGATCGGTATCTTTCTGACTATAATTCCCAGAAAGTGATGTTGATAGGCTTGTGCCTGTTCTTGCTGGTTTGTATAGTCGCTGCTGCCATGATTTTCCGCAGTTATGTGGTGAAGGCTAAACTGAATGAGGAATTGGCGAGAACCAATGGAGAGTTGAAAAGAGTGAATGGGGAATTGGAAAGCAAGAACGCGGAGTTGAAACGACTGAACGAGGAGGTGTTGGAACTCACCCATTCCCGCCTGGTGTTCTTTACGAATATCAGTCATGAGCTCCGTACTCCATTGACATTGATTGCCGATCCTGTGGAAATGCTGCTGGAGGACAGTGGTATCAAGGGAAAGAGTCGTGAACTTTTAAAGATGGTGAAGCGTAATGCGGTAGCTCTGCAGCAACTGGTGAGCAGTATCCTCGATTTCCGAAAGATTCAGAACGGAAAGATGGAGTTGATTCTCTATCGCTTCGATCTGGTGAAAGCATTGAAAATGTGGGTAGGCGATTTCCAGCTTACTGCTGAACGTAAGCAAATCAAGCTCCATTTGGATATAACTGATTCTGTCGGTTCTCAGGAGGTGGTTGCAGATAAGGAGAAGATAGCTCGTGTTGTCTTCAATCTTCTGAGCAATGCCTTGAAATATACACCTGCCGGTGGCGATATTTTCGTATCTCTGAAAGATGAGGATGGAAAGTTCCGCCTGGATGTAAGGGATACCGGTAAGGGAATCTCGCAGGAAGAGGCTGGCAAGATTTTCGAGCGTTTCTTCCAGGCTAAGGGAGCAGCAAGCGGTACGGGCATCGGCTTGGCTTTGGTGAAGTCGTTTGTTGAATTGCATCATGGCGAGGCTCGTGTAGAAAGTGAATTGGGTAAGGGATCCGACTTTTTCGTGGTGATTCCTCGTGAGCAGGAGGATAAGTCGCTAGTTATCCACACGGATGTGGATAATGTGGATAACTCTGTAAATGCTTCTTTATCAGAATGTAAAACTTTGATTAGTGAGTCAGAACTGCAATATATCGACGATGGAGAGAGAAAAAGTGGAAAAGTACAGCAGGTGCTGAGCGAATATGCGAATAAGCCAACCGTCTTGGTTATCGATGACAACAATGATATCCGTCAGTATGAGCATACCCTTCTGCAGGATGATTATATCGTTCTGGAAGCTGCTGATGGTAAGGAAGGACTGGATGTTGCCAAGAAGGAAGTTCCCGACCTGGTGATTTGTGATGTGATGATGCCGGTGATGGACGGTTTGGAGTTTACCCAGAATCTGAAGACCCATACGGCAACCTCTCATATCCCTGTCATCATGCTTACGGCGAAGAATCTGGAAGAGCATCGTGCCGAGGGTTATGAACATGGTGCCGATTCCTACATCACCAAGCCATTCCACAGCAAGGTGCTCCTGGCACGTATAGAGAATCTGTTGAAGCAGCGCAAACTTCTGAAGCATCTTTTCCAGGGCACTCTGGAGGCAGAGCAGGAAATCGCCGATTCTCATCTGGAAGATCGTGATAAGCAGTTTATGAAACAGCTTCACGCCATCATTCAGAAGAATCTCTCGGATAGCGAGTTTGGCGTCGAGGATATCGGTAAGCAGATAGGCTTGAGCCGCGTCCAGCTTTATCGCAAGGTGAAGGCGATGACGGGTTCTTCTGTCGTTGATCTGCTCCGCAAGGCTCGCTTGGCGAAAGCAAAGCGTTTGCTGGAATCCCGCAGTATGAGTGTCTCCGAGGTTGCCTATGATGTGGGCTTCTCTGCTCCTTCTTATTTCACCAAGTGTTTTAAGGATGAGTATGGCATTTTACCGGGAGATGTAGGAAATGTATAATATGACATCATATAATTTACGTAGTTTCTAATAATAACTAATTTTCAGAAGAAAATGAAAAGAAAATCACTTTTATTACTATTTGTATGTCTCACCTTGCTGGCACATGCAGTCAAGGTGAACGTAACGAATGCCGTAGATTTCGTCAATCCACTCGTGGGTTCAGATTCCAACCCCGAGCTTTCTACAGGAAATACTTATCCAGCCATAGCAATGCCTTGGGGTATGAACTTCTGGGTTCCTCAGACCGGAAAGATGGGGGATGGATGGCAATACACCTATTCAGCTAAAAAAATCAGAGGATTGAAGCAAACGCATCAGCCAAGTCCTTGGATTAATGATTATGGTCAGTTCTCTCTCTTGCCTACCGTGGGTAAACCGGTCTTTGATGAGGCGAAGCGAGCCAGCTGGTTCTCTCACAAGGCAGAGAAGGCTATACCTTATTATTATAGTGTCTATCTGGCAGACTATGATGTAACGGCAGAGTTGTGCCCTACGGAGCGCGCTGCCTTGATGGCTTTCACCTTCCCGAAGACTGATCAGGCAAATGTGGTGATTGATGCCTTTGACAAGGGAAGTTGCATTCAGGTGATTCCTGCTGAACGGAAAGTAATCGGTTTTTCTACCCGCAACAGTGGGGGAGTACCTGATAATTTCCGCAATTACTTTGTCATCGAGTTCGATCACGACTTTGATGCATTTGTCAGTGTGAAGGATGGTCAACTGATTTCTGCCAGCGAACAGAAGGGAAACCACGTGGGTGCCATCATTACTTTCAAAACCCGTCAGCGTGGAGAGAAAATTCAGGCACGTGTAGCTTCTTCGTTTATCAGCAGTGCTCAGGCTATGCAGAATCTCAAGGAATTGGGACAGGCGGATATGGATCAGCTCAAACAGCAGGGCCGTCAGCGCTGGAATGAAGTTCTGGGAAAGATAGAGGTCGAGGATGAGAGTATCGATCATCTCCGTACTTTCTATAGCTGTCTCTATCGTTCGGTACTCTTCCCTCGTGCTTTCTACGAGAAGGATGCTGCTGGCGAAATCGTGCATTACAGTCCTTACAATGGTACGGTTCAGAAGGGCTATATGTTCACGGATACTGGTTTCTGGGATACTTTCCGCTGTCTCTTCCCTCTTCTCAACCTGATGTATCCATCTGAAAACGTGAAGATTCAGAAAGGTCTTGCCAATACTTATAAGGAGAGTGGTTTCCTGCCAGAGTGGGCGAGTCCGGGTCATCGTGGTTGTATGGTAGGTAATAATTCTGCCTCTGTGGTAGCCGATGCTTATCTTTCCGGTTTGCGCGGCTATGATATGGAGACGCTTTGGCAGGCTGTGGTTCATGGTACCCAGGCTGTTCATCCACAGGTAAACTCTACCGGACGTTTGGGATATGAGTATTACAATAAGTTGGGTTACGTGCCATACGATGTGAAGATCTATGAGAGTGTAGCCCGTACCTTGGAATATGCTTACGATGACTGGTGCATCTATCAGTTGGGTAAGGCTTTGGGAAAGACGGCTAGGGAGCTGAAGCCTTTTGCCAAGCGTGCGATGAATTATCAGAAGGTGTTTGATAAGGAAACAACCCTGATGCGTGGCAGATTGAAGAATGGCAAGTTTATGTCTCCTTTCAATCCTCTGAAGTGGGGTGATGCCTTTACTGAGGGTAATGCCTGGCATTATACCTGGTCGGTGTTCCATGATCCTCAGGGATTGATCCAGCTGATGGGTGGTAAGGATGCTTTCAATCAGATGCTCGACTCTGTCTTTATCCTGCCTCCTGTCTTCGATAATAGTTACTATGGATATACGATTCATGAAATCCGTGAGATGCAGGTGATGGATATGGGAAATTATGCACATGGCAACCAGCCTGTCCAGCACGCCATCTATCTCTATGGCTATAGCGGTCAGCCTTGGAAGACTCAGTATTGGATTCGCCAGGTGATGGACAAGCTTTATACGCCAGCTCCTGATGGCTATTGTGGTGATGAGGATAATGGTCAGACTTCAGCCTGGTATGTTTTCTCGGCGATGGGATTCTATCCTGTTTGTCCAGGAAGTGGCCAGTATGTGTTGGGAACTCCTTATTTCAAGTCGATGAAACTTCATTTGGAGAACGGCAAGGAAGTAGATATCCAGTCGGAAGGCAAGGGATGCTATGTGGATGAAATGTTGCTGAATGGCAAATCTTACCAGCATAACTATCTTGATATGCGTTCTTTGATGCAGGGGACACAGATTACCTATCGACTTTCTGAGCAACCAAACTTGCAGCGAGGTACTCATAAAGATGATGCTCCTTACTCTTTTTCAAGGAAATAACCGATAGCGATTCAAAAAATCGTTCGGGAAAGGTGCAAAAATCGTTCATTTTCGATGAAAAGAGTGCAAAGTACCATTTTTTTCTAGTTTTTGAACGATAATTATCCATGACTTTCGCTAAATCTTTATACTTTTGCACCAGAAATTTGAAGTTAATAAATTGTTTCAAGTATTTGAGGTAGTAATATTTGCAAGTTTTTAAGTTTAGGTTTTAATGGTTTATAAAGTTTAAGATTTAGTAAGTTCATAGGTTTAGTAAGTATATAGGTTTTAGTTATTTTGGTTTATAGGATTGTTTTTCAGAGGTAATTAGTTTCTTTTAGGTAAAAGATTGTTTTGGGAAAATGTTAGTTAGTTGTTTAAGATTGGTTTATGTTAGTTTTTGGAAAAAAAACAGTAAAAATGAAAAAGCAGCTGCAGGAATATGCCTGTCAGCTGCTTTTCACTTTCTATTCGGGGCTTATCTCCTTTTCTTCTTTCATTTCATCTCCTTCTCATCACCTTTCTCATTCTTTCCATTCCTTAAACTCGAGTTCCAGCTCCCGGTACTCAGGTTTCAGGGTACTGTTCTCCTTGTCTTCCTTCCGGGCTTCTTCTGAGGTGGCATTGCTTACGGATAGGCCCAACAGACGGATGGGACGGCTCGAAGAGTAATTTACCAGTTGAAGCAGTCGCTTGGCCAGGGGAAGGATATCGTCCTTTTTCGTCAGAATCTTCTCCTGAGAGATGCTGCGGGTAATCTGGGTGAAATCCGAGAACTTCACCTTTAGGGTTAAGGTCCTTCCTTCAAAACCGCTCTTGGCGATTCGCTCCAGCAGTTCAAGAACCGTATGGTAGAGTTCGATAATCACTGCCGACTTGGCATAGATATCCTCCAGGAAAGTCTGTTCGCATCCCACAGATTTGCGTTCCCGATAGGTGATGACGGGGCGTTCGTCTATACCTCTTGCAAAATGGTAGAAGATATGTCCGGCTTTCCCGAATACTTCTACAAGATGTTCTTCGGATACTTTCCGTAGGTCGGCACCATTGTAGATGCCCATGAAGTGCATCTTCTGTAGGGTCTTCTTGCCTACGCCCCAGAAATCCTCTACAGGGAGCTGGGCGATGAAATCGAGAGCCTTATCGGGATGGATGGTGCAGATGCCGTCTGGCTTCCGGTAATCGGATGCCACCTTGGCGAGAAACTTGCAGTAGCTGATACCTGCTGAGGCTGTGAGACCTGTTGCCTCCTTGATACGGACCTTGATTTCCTTGGCTATATCCACCGCCAGTTCTATCCCTTTCTTGTTGTGAGTGACATCCAGAAAGGCTTCATCAATGGAGATGGGTTCGATGAGGTCGGTATATTCCTGGAATATCTGATGTATCTGATGGGATATTTTAGCATAATAATCATGCCGGCAGGGCACGATGATGAGGTTAGGGCAGCGCTGCTTGGCTTGAGCGATGGATTGCGCCGAGTGAACGCCATACTTCCTTGCCTCATAGCTGGCTGTAGAAACCACACCACGAGGTCCGTCGAAGCCAACCGCTACCGGTTTGCCCCGAAGTTCCGGATTGTCTCTTTGCTCTACCGCAGCAAAGAAGGCATCCATGTCGATATGTATGATCTTTCGCTCAGTCATTCCTGCCTTATTTTTCCCAAAAGTACAAAAAAGATGCGTTTCCACAAAATCTAAGCTGTTTTTTATTGTTCGTTAACGTTTTCGGGTATTAGCCTACATGACCCATCGAAACAGGCTGCGTTGAGCATCTCAAGTACTTGCGTTAGCCAACTCAAGTACTTGCGTTAGCCAACTCAAGTACTTGCGTTAGTCAACGAAGCTATCTGCGTCTGCTTCCGGAGTCGTCTCCGATAGCTTCCGGAGTCGTCATCGATAGCTTGTTGAGTCGTCTCCGTTAATTTAACAAGTCGTCTTCGATAGCTTACGGAACCACTTGAGTAAGCTGAACCAAACACTTGACCTCACTGATTCATGCACTAAGGAAGAGGGTAATCGTAATGTGATGCTCAATGCAGCCAGTGCGAATGGTCCTCGTGAGATTCAGATAGGCTTGCCTTCTGCCGATGTCAACGTTTTGGAGAATGGTTTGCCTGTTACTTACGCAACCAATCCTCATTCTGTCAATACCATCTGGCGTGGTGATGCAAGTTTGAGCCATCAGGGCTCAGGGGAGATTGTCCGTGGATAAAACAACCTCTGTTTCTTATTTACCGGTTTGCTGTTTCATTCCCTCAAAAAACTTTTGCTGCAATTGTTTGGCCAGTTGATTATCAGGGTTGAGTTTGAGAGCTTTCTCGTAATCCTGCATCACTTCCAGATAATAGCGTTGACCGTTTTGCCCTGGATTCTGTACGATGCGTACCATATAGAGAAAACCGCGAAGGGTACAGATGTCAGACGGGTCAGCATGCTTTATATTCTCCATCTTGGCAATGGTTTCTTCAGTCTCTTTTAGAAGATTTTCTGTTTGTGGAGCATGCGGATTCATCACGGAATAATTGAGACTTTGCAAAGCTATCTGAAACTTGGGCTGGATGCTATCAGGAAACATATCATCAATACGCTTCATCTCTGCAATACAATTAAGTATGCTCTCTGATGTCGGTTGCTGAAGTTTAGCAAGCGACTGTCCGATAAGCCCCTGCATTGTGGATTGCTGGGCATAGATAACTACAGATGTTGTCATGAAGAAGACAGACATCAATACGAATCGTTTAAAAGTTTGAAATGTCATATGCTTTATTATTTTTAAGTGAAACAAATATGCCTATATATAAAAATCTGTCTCTAGAAGGAACTATCGAACGTCCGTTAGTATTATATCCGAAAATATTTGTACGGCCGAGGATGTTGTTCAGAGAAGAATAGATAATGACCTTGGGACTTAGCAGATAAGTAAGGTTTATATCTACGCTATTATAATGTGGTGTCTTGCCAATAAGAAAATGACGTCCGCTTGCATACGATTCAGTCAGCCCGATGATTGCTTTGCCGAATGAATATTTTGCTGTCAATCTCAGATTATGCCTTGAGACGTAGTCAGGTATTCGCTCTTCTGTGTATTCGTAATAGAATCGCTTGGAATCGTTGTAGGAATATGAAAATGCTGTGGTCAGATGTTTGAAAAGCGAATGCTCTTCTACAAAAATGTCTATACCTTTACTCTTTCCATATCCTTTCGGTTGGTAAATACCCTTTTCCCATAAAGGCAATCGCTGATATTTTTTCCAGTAGGGTTCTATTCGTATGAGTGTACCAGGCGACTTATATTGTATGGATAGGATAGCATGATCTGCCGTACTTTGTCCAAGAGATTTCTTGTTTGTTGCAAGATAGTCATCTTCTGGAGTCTGGCTATACCGACCGGTAGCAAATGAAAGCTGAAAATTCTTGTTAGGAATATAACATAGTGTAGCCCTTGGCATAAACAGCCAGTTGGCATGAGCCATATATTCTGTCCTTGTCGAAATATTCAGGAACACATGGGGCATCATCCTCCATTGGGCATCAATATGAGCAGCAAGAATATTATAATCCAACTTGTAGCAATCGTTTTCGTACTCCATGAGGCTGTTTCGCTGATAGTCCTCCATTCCTGCCGATATTTTTAGTGCATCCGAGCAAATTTTGCGTATTCCTGTTTTCAGATGTATCTCATTCCTGAAGTTGTAATATCGGTCACCAGCAATCTTCGCATCTTCTATATCGTTGAATACCGATGAGCTTGCCATACCACAAAAGAGCGTGTAGCCAGCACCCCACTGTGCCTTATAGGTTGTGTTGGCATAGATATTATTCTCTTTGAGCGAAAGGTTTTGGTTGTCTATATGCTGTCCTACAGATGTAAAATCATAGCCAACGTATGTTTTCAATATTCCGGCATTTCGGAACTCATTCTTGTATTGTGATTCGCCAGATAGTTTTAGATAAGGCTTGTTGAAATCAAGCCTTTCTGAAAATAACTGATTGTAGATTCCCAAACTTGTCAGTGCGGCATTAAAGGATAAGCTGCTGTGGGAATATGCCTTGGTGCCACCGATGTTCCAGTCAACCAATGATGCGCTGACTCCATATTTGTCACTTGTTGCAGCATCTGATGTTTCCATAGGGAGAACGGAGGAAAGTGCTTGTCCATATTCTCCGCTATATCCACCAAGAGAAAAGTTGATACCTTTAAATATAAAAGGAGAGAATCGTCCACGTACAGCAGTATTTTCTGTGTTTGTACTATATGGAACAAGGACGTGCATTCCGTTAATGAAAGTCTGGCATTCTTCGCTTTCTCCACCACGGACATAGAGCTTTCCATTTTCTCCCACTTTTTGAGTGCCGGGTAAAGTTTGCAGGGCTGCAACAATGTCCCCGCATGAATTACCTGCCATCACAACATCTAAGGCATCCATAGTCTTGAAGTTGTCACTTTTCCCGAAACTGTAAGTGCTGGCAGATATTACAACTTCTTGGATTGCCGTAGCTTTTTCTTTCATTTGGATAGAAAGATTATGTAACTTGCAGGCATCTGTAGTCTGCATATATTCTTCAAAACCAATCATGGTAATCTTGATAGACGCTTCTCCGGTTTTTGATGTGGAAAAGGAAAACCTGCCCAGAGAATCTGTCAGGCATCCATCAATTGTGCCCATGATGAAAACATTGGCACCAGCAAGCGGTTTCTGACCGCTTTTTACCATGCCTGATATGATGGTCTGTGCAGCCAGGTTGCAGACTGAAGTCAGCAGCAATGCGATATGTATTATTCGATGTTTCATGCCGCAAAGATACTGCATGAAACTGGAGTTACCAAATTCTTAGGATATACAACTAAAACTTATGATAGAAAGCTAGTTAAGATGCCGAATAACTAAGTTGAAGGACAAATAACTATGTAAGATAAGTCTTTAACTTGGGCACAAATCTTCGGGAAACGGGTATGATGTTTGTGCAATTTCCGAGAGTCAGTTGATAACCATTTGAGTTGCCTCGTGCCGAAGTGATATTATTCACATTGACAGCAAAAGAACGGTGACATTGGAAAATGTTCTCAAACTCTTTCAACTCTTCAAGAGCATGGGTTAGTGTTGTATGGATATCAACAGCAACAACATTACCTTCTTTTAGAAAACAGACGGATACATTGTTTTTCTGTGCTTCCATATAAAGTAGATTGTTGATGGCAATCGACAGATCGTTTCCTCTTACGTTAGTATCATGGATGGTAATAGATACTTCTTCCTGTTCCTTTGTTGTATTGCGCAACAACTCTTCCATTCTCTCTCGTAATGTTCTGTTGTATTGCATTCCGATAGATAATGTCGTAAGAAATATGCCTATGATAATAGTCCAATTTAGAAACAAGAGAAACAGACTGAATGTAATCGTATAATGAAACAAGTATGAGAATAGGAGGAAATTACCGAAGGCAATGATGAAAATCAGTCCGAGTATAGCTACTCCTTCATGCCAGATACGCCAGGGCTTGATAGTTTGATGCAAATATTTCAATATCGTTGCAGCGTATGTTATGTGGCATCCAAAAGTTACCAGTCCGAATAATGTAGCAACAAAGCATTTGTTACCTTGATATAAGCAGAGTCCAAAAGGCTGCAGAAAATATAAAATTACCCAAATGATGAAGCCAAAGATGCTACTATCTTTTAGCAAGTGTTTACTCTGTTTAAAAGGATATGTTCGAGTTAGAAACGACATGTTGAATCTGATTTATTTAATTAACGCAGCACTATCATTTATCTTCTTTATCAGGGTGTACCTAAGCAACTCTGTTGGTGCACCGGGATGCTTGCCATATCCAGACATTTTGTTTATTATCGTGCTGTAAAAATAAAACAAAGTTCTGAATGACACTGCAAAAGTACAAATAAAATTTGAGAAACGCACTTTTGGAGACGTTTATTTTGGTAATGAAGCATTTTCTTATGATGTCTCAGGACTTTTTTTCTTGATGACATCTGTAACTTTCTGCGCCTTCCCAGGTCCGAAGATGTAATAGATAGCCTCTTCCTCATCACATACCTCGCCTTGCGAATTGGCAAGGGTGAGATGGATGATAACAATAACGCAACTTATATGATGCAAGGAAGCAATTTTATATTATGGGCAACAAGAAAGTCGTATGGTAGGAACGTGTGTTTCGGATAAAATATAATAAAAGCCGCAATTTGTAAACGCAAACTGTGGCTTTTTCGTTTTTTTATGCTATCTTTGCACACAGATAGTGTTTTTAAGGATAGATCATGATGGAACAGCAAGTTAAACAAGTACCTTATGGGGTGGCAGATTTTGCTACGGTAATAGAGCAGAATCTATATTATGTGGATAAGACGATGTTTATCCCAGAGCTGGAGAAGCAGCCTCGCAATCTCTTCTTCATCCGCCCTCGTCGTTTTGGTAAGAGCATATTCTTGAGTATGCTCTATTCTTACTATGACTGTACGCAGAGCCATAAGTTCCAGAGTCTTTTTGGAAATCTGTGGATAGGCCAGCATCCTACTCCTTTGCAGGGAAAGTATCAGGTGCTGTTCCTCGATTTCTCCCAGATTACGGGTAATATCGACAAGCTTGAGACGAAGTTTAATTCTTATCTCAGCATCAACCTCGATGCTTTTGTCCGTCAATACTCAGAATATTATCAGGCAGAGATGGAAGAAATCCTGGCGCAGGAAGATTTCGAGGAAAAGATGGAACTGATATTCAAGGCTGCCAAGGCGCACCAGTATCATCTGTATCTCATCATCGATGAGTATGACAACTTCACGAATGTCATACTCAACGAACGTGGTGAGAATGTGTATCATGCGATTACCCATGCCGACGGCTTTTATCGTGATGTCTTCAAAAAGTTCAAGGGTAATTTTGAGCGTATCTTCATGATGGGTGTGAGCCCTGTAACCCTGGATGATGTGACGAGTGGATTCAATATAGGTTGGAACATTTCTATCAAGCCGGAGTTTGATGAGATGCTGGGCTTCTCTACCACTGATGTGGTGGAGATGTTTACCTATTATAAGGAGCATGGTAGTATTCCTGTCGATAGTGATATTGATGCCATCGTCAATGATATGAAGCCATGGTATGACAATTATTGCTTTGCAGAAGAAGCATTGAAGAAGAAAACTCGTATGTTTAATTGTGATATGGTTCTTTATTACCTTCGTAATTACATGGATAACGGATGTTCTCCTCGTCAGATGATAGACCCGAATACCCGTACCGATTACGGCAAGATGAAGAAACTTTTGCAGTTTGACAAGCTGGATGGAGAGCGTAAGGGCATTATCCGCAAGATAGCAGAAGAGGAGCAGATTGTTACCCAGCTTTATGAGTCGTTTTCTGCGTATCAGATTCCAAAGGCAGAGATATTCCCAAGTCTTCTGTTCTATTATGGCATGTTGACCATCAAGGGAACTCGTGGCTCCAAGCTCATTCTGGGCATTCCAAACAATAATGTCCGCAAGCAGTATTATGGTTATCTGGAAGAGGAGTATCAGGCAAAGGCTTATGTGGATGTCAACCAGCTCACCGATTACTATTATGATATGGCATATGATGGTAAGTGGGAAGAAGGATTGCGCTTCATGGCAGATGCCTATGACAAGGTTTCATCGGTGCGTGATGGCATTGAGGCTGAGCGAAACCTGCAGGGATTCTTTATGGCTTATCTGAATCTGAATGATTATTATATCACGGCTCCAGAGTTGGAGTTGAATCATGGCTATTGTGATTTCTTCCTTTTGCCAGACCTTACCCATTATGCCAGTCAGCATAGCTACATTCTGGAGTTGAAGGTTCTTTCGAAGAAAGATTTCTCTGCGATAGTTGAAGGTGAGTTCACGGAAGATGGCAAGCCTATGACCAAGGCAGAGAAACAGTGGCGTGAGGCTCTAGATCAGATTCATCGATATGCCGAGGCTCCAAGGGTTGAAGCTTTGCGCCAAGGTACAAAACTCCATCTCATCATCATGCAGTTTGAGGGGTGGGAACTTAAACGGATGGAAGAAGTATAAATTCAATGAAAAGAATCAATATTATCTTAATAGTACTATCTTTTAGTATGCTCCTTCTTCTTGGTGCTTGCACCCAGAAGAATGTGGTGATAGGTGTGTCGCAATGTTGTAGCGGCGTTTGGCGCGAGAAGGTGAATAATGAGATGCGACTGGCGCAGTATCAATATAAGAATGTGGATTTGCTGTTTACTACTGCAGAGAATGACGGGCAGCGCCAGGCTCGTCAGATAGACAGTATGATAGCCAGGAAGGTAGATCTGATCGTTGTTGCCCCTGATAACGTGAATGATGTAACACCTGCCATCGAGCGAGCTTATCGTGCTCATATCCCGGTTATTCTCTTCGACAGAAAGGTAAAGACATCCCATTATACAGCTTCCATCGGTGGCGATAATGTAGAAGCGGGTAGGGAAGTAGCCCGCTTTCTTGTCAGGAAACTGGATGGAAAAGGTACCGTTGTTGAGATTACGGGCTTGAAAGATGCTTCTCCTGTCATTGAGCGCCATCGTGGTTTCCATGAGGTGATGAAGAATTATCCGGGAATCAAGGTGGTTACTCTGGACAGTAACTGGAAGATGGAGCGTGCCCAGGAGTTGATGAAACAATATCTGGATAAGGGCGGACATGCGGATGGCGTGTTTGGACATAGCGACCTAGGTGCCATAGGAGCCTTTCTGGAAGCAGAGAGACGAGGCATTGATAAGCAGATGCTGATAGTAGGCATTGATGGATTGCCTGGAGAATGGGAAGGAGTGGATAGAGTGAAGAGAGGACAGTTTGCTGCTTCTTATGTCTATCCTACCCAGGGCGAGAAGATTATGGAATTGGCGATGAATATCCTTCAGGGTAAACCCTATAAGAAGGATAATGTGATGAAATCATTCCTTGCTACCTCTGAAAACTGTGATGCCGTCGCTCTACAATATCAGGATTTGGAAGTCAAGATGAAGAATCTGGATCAGATTTCTGACAGTCTTGATTCTTATTCTGAGGTATCCCGTATCCAGAAATGGATACTTGTGGTCGCCATCGTTTTCGTCTTAGTTCTGCTCATTATCATCTTCTATATATATAAGGTATATAGAAAGAAGCTGCAGAAGCAGAAAGCCGTGGCTCGTGGATTCATCGAGAACAAGGAGGGCTGGGCTGCTGAACTGAATCACTTGGATGAGAGTGATCGTTACTTCATGGACCGTTTCAAGAAGAAGATTCTTGCGAATATGGGCAATGCTGATATGAAGATGGATGATTTGGGAGCCGAGATGCAGTTGAGTAAAGTACAGCTCTATCGCAAGGTGAAGGCTATGACAGGAAAAACGCCTGTCGAGCTCCTCAAAGAGATGCGTCTGCAGAGAGCCTATACGCTCCTGATGCAGACTGATAAGACTGTAGCTGAAGTCTCGGCAGAAGTAGGCTTTGCGTTACCGGGCTATTTCTCTTCATGCTTCAGGAAGCAGTTTGGCGTTCTTCCTACCGATTTCAGAAATAAACAGTTATCTAAAAGAAAATAGTTTTCTAACTCCTTTAAAATAAGTACTTTAAAATCTTAGCAAAAGATAAGAAAATCGTTTCATGTAACATAATTATTGTTGCAGGAACGATTTTTTCTATTTATATAACAGTCTTTTCCCTAATTTTGCGGCAGAAATCAAGCAATAACAATTTTTGAAACTTAAAATGTTATAATAGTATGAACAATCTTTCAAGATTACTAATGAGCTCTGCGCTCTGTGCTGTTTGCACCGTTGCTAGTGCACAGCAGGTAAATGTAAATGGCATCGTAAAGGATGCTGCCGGTGAGACAGTCATTGGTGCATCTGTTATGGTGAAAGGCACAAAGACTGGTACTGTTACCGACTTTGATGGTAACTTTCATGTAGAATGTGCTCCTGGTTCCACACTTGTTATATCTTATATTGGATATAAGACGCAAGAAGTAAAGGCTTCAGACAATATGGAAGTAACACTTCAGGAAGATGCCAACGACTTGCAGGAAGTAGTTGTAACAGGTTATACCACTCAGAAGAAGGCTGACTTGACCGGTTCCGTGGCTGTGGTTTCAACCAAGAACCTGAAGACAAGTTCAGAGACAGACCCGATGCGTGCTTTGCAGGGTCGTGTTCCTGGTATGACTGTTACTACCGATGGTTCTCCTATTGGTTCAGGAACCGTGCGTATTCGTGGTATCGGTTCTTTCAACTCTTCTCAGGACCCTCTTTATATCATAGATGGTGTGCCTACCAATATGGCATTGAATACCCTCAATACAAATGATATCGAGAGTATGCAGGTTTTGAAGGATGCCGCTTCGGCGTCTATCTATGGTTCCCGTGCATCGAATGGTGTCATCATCATCACCACCAAGAAAGGTAAGAAGGGTAGCAAGGTGGCTGTTGACTTCTCTGCCAACCTGACTGCACAGTTCTATTCCAACCAGTCGAAGATGAAGCTGATGAACTCCAGCCAGTATGCTACTGCGATGGCTCAGGCAGCCCTGAACGATGGACTCGATCCTGTGGCTTATGCTGCCAACTACGGCATCGACTTGAATGCTGCCTCTGGAACTCCAATCACCGTTTGGAATCCTGCTACCAACCAGTATCAGAACTATACTATCAATGGTCGATATGATGGCTACATCAATGCCAAGAAGACCATGCGATTCTCAGATACCGACTGGCTCGATGAAATCTCTCGCACAGGTTTCTCGCAGAACTACGACCTCTCTGTATCTCATGCCAATGACAAGCATAGCGCTATGTTCTCCTTGGGATACAAGAACAATGAGGGTGTCTTGAAATATACCAATTTCGAGAATATCTCAGCTCGTTTGAACACCTCTTGGAATTTAAACAAGATCGTAACCGTAGGTGAGAATTTGACATTGACTTATACCTCTCAGGTAGATTGCCATCCGATGGAGAATGCCTTGAAGATGCCTTCTATCGTTCCGGTTTACGAAGAAGATGGCAAGACCTTCGCAGGTCCTGTGGGTAGTATGGCCGACCGTCAGAACCCTTGTCGTGAGCAGTATCAGAACCGCAACAATCACCTCGACTACTGGCGCATCTTCGGTAATGCTTTCGTAGAATTGAAGCCTGTCAAGGGATTGACCCTGCGCTCTAACTTCGGTTTGGATTTCAAGACATCGTTTATCAATGCGATGACGAATACTTATCATTCCGATATTGTCAACAATGACATCGCCAAGACAACGCTCTCGAATAACAATGAGACCAACTGGACATGGTCTAACACTGCCCAGTACGTTACCCAGATTGGCAAGCACAACATCGATGTACTCGGTGGTATGGAATTTTCCAAGCAGTCGGTTATCGATTTCTCTGCCTATTCAGAAGGCTATGCGCTGGAAGATAAAGATTATATGTGGCCAAATGCTGCCACGGGAACGATGCGTAACTCGGGTGCAAAGTTTGGTTATCGCCTGGCTTCTTTCTTTGGAAAGGTGAACTACAACTGGGATGATCTCCTCCTGGCTTCCTTTACTATCCGTCATGATGGTTCATCCCGATTTGGTAAGGCACATCGCTGGGGTACTTTCCCTGCTGCATCACTCGGCTTCAGATTCTCTAATCTTCTGAAGAAGGATTGGTTGGATGATGCCAAGTTGCGACTCTCTTGGGGTCAGACAGGTAACCAGGCTATCGACAACAATGCACAGTTTGGTCTTTATGTAGTGGATTACGGATTAGACCGTGTAACCTCTACTGCATACGATCTCTTCCTGCAAGGTTCAGGTACCTTCCCTTCTGGTTATCGTGCCACACAGTTGGCTAACCCTAACTTGAAATGGGAGGCTGCTACCCAGTATAACGTAGGTTTGGATTACACCCTGTTTGGCAACACCCTCTATGGTACAGTGGATGCCTATATTAAGAATGTAAAGGATATGTTGATTAATCCTGCTTATCTGGGTGCAACAGGTGAAGGTGGAAATTCATGGCAGAATGGTCCTTCGCTCCGCAACTGGGGTATGGAGTTCACCGTGGGTTATCGCAAGACCTTGGCTAATGGACTTGGCATCGATGTGAACGGCAATCTGGATTTCTTCCGCAACAAGGTTACTTATTTGCCAGAAACAACAACAGGTGCTTACGCTCACACATCTAAGGAAAACCTGGTGCAGAGTGGCAAGTCATATGGTTCTATCGTAGGTTATGTAGCCGATGGAATTTTCCAGAATCAGGCAGAAGTAGATAAGTCTGGACAGCCAAATGCACGTGTCGGTGGATTGAAATACAAGGACTTAGATGGTAAAAATGGAATTACTTCAGATGACCAGACTTGGATTTTCGACCCAGTGCCTGCCTTCTCTTATGGTTTGAATATTGCTCTCAACTACAAGGGCTTTGATTTCAGTATGTTCTGGCAGGGTGTCTATGACCAGGATGTGTATAACAACCAAAAGTTCCAGACCGACTTCTGGGCTATTACTGATGGTGGTTCTAACAAGGGAACCCGTTTGCTCGATGCCTGGAATACCAACAATACCGGTTCTTCTATCCCACGTCTGAGCACCATGAACACAGCCGATGAGGGTCGTGCTTCCTCTTACTACGTTGAGAATGGATCTTACTTGAAGTTGCGCACCTTGCAGGTGGGTTACACCATCCCAAGCAGCATCCTCTCTAAGTTGAAGATGACCAGTGCCCGTGTCTATCTCTCAGGTCAGAATCTTTTGACCATCAAGAGCAATAGCCTGACCTGTTCAGACCCAGAGAATCCAAACTGGAACTATCCACTTTCAACATCCGTATCATTCGGACTTCAGGTAGGTTTCTAAAATGTTTCATATTTTTAAAGAGAATTTTAAGATGAAAAAGTTATATACAATGGTGCTTGCAGCAGCACTGGTAGGAACATTCACCAGTTGTGATGATTTCCTGGATTACACCCCAACAGCTGTGGTTGATGAAGACAAGGCTTTCAGCGAGCCAGACAAGATGGTAAACAGTGCCTATGCGATGTTGGGCGACTGTTGGTATTCTTACCCATTCAACCTTTGGCCATACGGTGACCTTTCTTCAGACGATTGCTTGAAAGGCGGTGGTGGTACCGGTGACACCGGTTATCACGATGTGGAAATCTGGAGTACCTTAACCTCTACTAGGGGCGAACTCGACGAGTTATGGTATCGACTCTATTGTGCCGTTTCCCGTTGCAACCGTGCCTTGGTTTCTTTGCAACAGAATGGTGAGAGCACACTGGGTGCTGAGTTAACCAAGCAGCGTGAGGCTGAGGTTCGCTTCCTCCGTGCTCATTTCTATTTCAAGTTGCTTACCATGTATCGTCAGATTCCTTGGATAGACGAGAAGGTTTATGAGGATAAAGCAACAGAGAGCACATCAAACACTCAGTTTACTTACGAGGAATTGTGGCAGAAGGTGATAGCCGACTTCCAGACTGCATACGATGTACTTCCTGCTAAGCAGAAGGATGGCGGTCGTGTCAACAAGATTGCTGCCGCAGGTTATCTGGCTAAGTGTTATCTTACCATTGCCTGGGGTGATGGTTATGAGGCAACCAATGGCGTTGACCATATTAATAAGGAGTATATGCAGAAGGTAGTAGATTACACCGATGTGGTGAAGAATTCAGACTATGGTTACATGGCAGACTTCGGCGACATCTTCCTGCCTGACAATAAGAACAGCAAGGAGTCAGTTTTTGCTGTCCAGGCTTCCGACTATAGCGAGGACCATACCACCTTCGGACGTGGCAACTGGTCTAACGTGCTGAATGGCTGTTGGGGTATGTGGTCTTGCGGATGGGATTTCCACAAGCCTTCACAGGACCTGGTGAATGCCTTCAAGACCAAGAACGGACTTCCTGAGTTTGATGACTACAACAAGACCAGCGATCATCCAGTCAACGGCGAGGCTAATAGTCAGAAGTGGGATCCACGTTTGTTCCACACCGTTGGAATGCCTACCTTCCCATATAAATATGAGTCAGAATACACGATGACTACAGCCAACTCTCGTACACCAAACGTTTACGGTTACTATACCTCTCTGAAGGAAGTACCACAGCGTTCAAAGGGTGAAACTTACAATGACTCTTGGCAGGCGTTTGCGATGAACGACTATGTGCTCCGTTATAGCGACATTATGCTGATGCGCGCTGAGGCTTTGATAGAGTTGGGCCGTCTGGCTGAGGCTCGTACCATCATCAACGATATCCGTCAGAGAGCCAAGAATTCTGTGGATAAGCATATTGAATATGCCAAGGATCAATGTGATATAGCCCTCTATCCGGAGTCATATTTCCAGGATAAGGAGACCGCAAGAAAGTGCCTGCGCTGGGAACGTCGCCTGGAGATGGCGATGGAGAACGGCCGTTTCTTCGACCTGCGCCGCTGGGGCATTGCTTCTGAGACATTGAACAAGTATTTTGCATCAGAGCAGAACGATAAGTATGGAGAGCAGACATACGCTCAATACCTGAAGGATGCCAAGTTTACTCCAGGCAAGAACGAGTTCTATCCGGTTCCATATAACCAGCTGTATTACATTCCTGGTCTTTATAAGCAGAACAAGGGGTATGAGTAATTACCTATCGGTATTTTTAGATAATAATTTCAGACACTTAGACAATGAAAAAGATATTTGTTTCAGCGCTTGTCGCTCTTTGCGGTTTCACCGCCAGTTATGCCCAGCAGGCTTCCTTCTTGAGCAATAACCACTGTCTCTATCGCATCAGCCAGGAGAGTCAGAAGCAGAAGTGTCTCTTGCTCCCTGTGCAGGAAAATGCAGAGATAGCCAATATTAAGGTGATTGCTGACAACAAACAGGTGAAAGCCATCAATGTGAAGTTGGCTAAAGACCACGTAGATTATTTCGTACCTCTCTATATGGATGAGTTTGCTGGCTTGAAAGGTCTGGCTCTCGATATCCATGTCAATGGCGATTATAGCAAGGAAGGACTGAATGTCCTCACTTGCTGGAAGGAGATGAAGTTCTCTGATGCTTTCGATATGAAGAATCGCGAGCAGTATCGTCCGGATTTCCATCACACTCCTGCTTACGGATGGATGAACGACCCTAATGGTATGTTCTATAAGGATGGCGTATGGAATCTCTATTTCCAGTATAATCCTTACGGATCACAGTGGGAGAATATGACCTGGGGACATTCTACTTCCACCGACTTAGTTCACTGGAAGTTCCAGGGTACTCCTATACAGCCTGATGCTGTAGGTACTATCTTCAGTGGTTCTGCCGTGGTTGACAAGAACAATACCTCGGGTTTCGGAAAGGATGCTGTGGTTGCACTTTATACTTCAGCTGCAGAAAACCAGACCCAGAGCATGGCTTACAGTACAGATAACGGCAAGACCTTTACAAAATATGAAGGAAATCCTATTATCACCAGTACTGTGCCAGACTTCCGTGACCCACACATATTCTGGAACGAGGACATCAAGAAGTGGAATATGATTCTGGCTGCCGGTCAGCACATGGAAATCTATACTTCTGATAATTTGAAGGATTGGAAACTTGAAAGCTCTTTCGGTGAGAAGTATGGCAACCACGGTGGTGTTTGGGAATGCCCAGACCTGATGAAGATGAAGGTTCGTGGCACCGATAAGGAGAAGTGGATGCTCATCTGCAACATCAATCCTGGTGGTCCATTCGGCGGTTCTGCTACCCAGTATTTCGTAGGTGATTTCGATGGACACAAGTTTACTTGCGACAGCAAGCCAGAGGTAACCAAGTGGATGGATTACGGAAAGGATCATTACGCTACAGTTACTTTTGATAACGCACCAGAAGGTCGCCGTGTGGCTATCGCCTGGATGAGCAACTGGCAGTATGCCAACCAGGTTCCTACCCAGCAGTATCGTTCGGGCAACTCTATTCCTCGCGACTTAGGTCTCTTCGAGTATAAGGGTGAAACTTATTGCAGCGTGGTTCCATCTCCAGAGATGACAGCAGCAAGAAGCAAGAAGGCAGGCAAGAAACTCACAGAATCTTGCGAGATGGTAGTGAACCTGAAGGGAAATGCTACTATCACTTTGAGCAACGACAAGGGCGAGAAGGTAGTGATGAACTACGATGCCAAGGCAGAAACCTTCTCAATGGATAGAACCAAGAGCGGTAAGATGGATTTCAGCAAGGACTTCGCTGCAGTCACCAAGGCTCCAACCTATGGCAATATCAGCCAGCTGCGCATCTTCATAGACAAGAGCAGCATCGAGGCACTGGATGCCGACGGCAAGATGTCCATGACCAATCTCGTGTTCCCAAGCAAGCCTTACAACAAGGTTACTGTAAAGGGAAAGGGTAAGTATCAGATTTACGACATCAAGTAACCTCATCTGTTAAGAACTGAATCTATAAGATAATTGTTTCTAAGAGTGTTACTGATGTAACAATGCAACATAAATGGTAGCCGATGAACGATATTTTATGATATATTGTATCGTTTGTCGCTACCTTTGCACCTGTAAAAAGAAGCAATAACGCTAACAATTATGAATAAATCATCAAAATTAACAATCATCCCGGTGATGCTCTGTTTCTTCGCCATGGGATTTGTAGATTTGGTAGGCATCGCCTCCAACTACGTGAAGGAAGATCTCAACCTCAATGATTCGACAGCCAATCTGTTCCCATCGCTGGTATTCTTCTGGTTTCTCATCTTCTCGGTTCCTACGGGAATCCTGATGAATAAGATAGGTAGGAAGAAGACAGTAGTCCTATCTTTGCTTGTTACCGTCATCTCCCTTCTTTTGCCCATTTTCGGCGAAAACTTTGAGCTTATGCTCGTGTCATTCTCATTGCTCGGCATCGGAAATGCCTTGATGCAGACTTCCCTGAACCCACTGGTTTCTGCGGTCACATCAGGTAAGAACCTGGCTTCTACTTTGACCTTCGGTCAGTTCGTGAAGGCCATCGCTTCCTTCCTGGCTCCATACATCGCTATGTGGGGTGCCATGGCAAGCATTCCAACATTCGGTTTGGGCTGGAGAGTTCTCTTCCCAATCTATATGGTTATCGGAATCGCAGCCACCTTCTTTCTGGCAGGTACGCCTATCGAGGAAGAGAAGAACGAGGGTAAGGCTTCCGGTTTCGGTGAGTGCTTCAAGTTGCTCGGTAAACCTATCGTGCTGCTTTCCTTCATCGGTATCATGTGCCATGTGGGTATTGATGTGGGTACCAATACCACAGCTCCTAAGATTCTGATGGAGCGTTTGGGATGGAGTCTTAATGATGCAGCTTTCGCCACATCGCTCTATTTCATCTTCCGTACCATCGGATGTTTCACCGGTACAGCCTTCCTCCGTATGATGAAGACCCGCACTTTCTTCATCATCAGCGTTGTGATGATGGCTTTGAGTATGATAGGCATGTGGGTAGGAACAAGCCATTATGTGCTCTACATCGCTATTGCCCTCGTGGGATACGGCAACTCTAACGTCTTCTCCATGATTTTCTCTCAGGCGCTGCTTGCTTTGCCTGATAAGAAGAATGAGGTGAGCGGATTGATGATCATGGGACTCTTTGGTGGTACCATCTTCCCATTGTTCATGGGATTCGCCAGCGATACCTTCGGTCAGGTAGGTGCCGTGGCAGTCATGGCTGTGGGAGTTGTTTATCTCTTCACTTATATCAGAAAGTTATAATAAAAGAACTTTCGCAATCGTTTATACTATATATAAATAAGGTGTAATTATGGAAACAAAGAATTTGAATACAAAATATTGTGTAGGTTTAGGTGAGATTCTTTTTGACGTTCTCCCTACTGGTTCTCAACTCGGTGGTGCTCCCGCCAACTTCGCTTACCACGCTGGTCAGCATGGTCTGCATTCTGTAGCCGTCAGTGCTGTGGGCAAGGATGTTCTGGGCGATACAGCTCTCCGCCTGCTCGATGAGAAGAAGCTCAAGTATGTGATGCCTGAGGTAGAATTCCCTACAGGTACTGTTCAGGTGCAGCTCGACAAGGAGGGTGTTCCTACATACGATATCAAGCAGAATGTGGCTTGGGACAATATCCCATTCACTGATGATATCAAGGAGATTGCTTCCAATGCAGGAGCTGTATGCTGGGGCTCTCTGGCTCAGCGCAGTGAGGTGAGCCGCGAGACCATCTATACATTCCTCGATCATACTCCAGAGGATTGCCTGAAGATTTTCGACATCAATCTCCGTCAGAACTTCTATACTCCTGAGGTGATTACCGAGAGCTTGAAGCGCTGCAATGTGTTGAAGATCAACGATGAGGAGTTGATTACCATCGGTCGTCTCTTCGGTTATCCTGGCTTGGACATCGAGAACAAGTGCTGGTTGATTCTCGGCAAGTACAATCTCGATATGCTCGTATTGACCTGCGGTGTAAACGGCAGCTATGTCTTCGCTCCAGGTGTGAAGTCATTCCAGGAGACTCCAAAGGTTGAGGTGGCTGATACCGTAGGTGCTGGCGATAGCTTCACCGGTACTTTCTGTGCCAGCATTCTGAAGGGTAAGAGCATCCAGGAGGCACACGAACTTGCCGTTAAGGTAAGTGCATACGTTTGTACCCAGAATGGTGCAATGCCTCAGATTCCTGAGGAATATACATTGTAAGACTCCCCATTTGGTCAGTAAGTATTAGTTTTGAATTGTTGGTTTTTAGTGAATAGTTGATATAGAGGTTTAATGTTGATTGATTAGCTGCTATCTGCTTGTGAAGAGTAGATAGCAGCTCTATTTTTTTTAGGAAAACATGGGATTATGAAAAAGCAGTTTATCAGTGAAGAATAATTTAAAGGTAAAAAGGTAAAAAAGTAAAAGGACCTTTAAAAGAAATACAGATAAAGAAAAAAGCTCAAGGCCAATGGCCCTGAGCTTTTTTATATTATTGATGTCTGTATCATTACTTCTGGCATTCCTTGCAAGGAGTCCAAGGCTTCAACTGCTTGAAGAAGTCGTGGCCCTTATCATCTACGAGGATGAATGCAGGGAAGTCCTCTACGGTAATCTTCCAGATAGCCTCCATACCGAGCTCTGGGTACTCTACGCACTCGATGCTCTTGATAGAACTCTTAGAGAGAACGGCAGCTACACCACCGATAGTTCCGAGGTAGAAACCACCGTGCTTCTTGCAGGCCTCTGTAACAACATCACCACGGTTACCCTTGGCAATCATTACCAGGCTGGCGCCGTGATCCTGGAATTCATCTACGTATGGGTCCATACGGTTGGCTGTGGTTGGACCCATAGAGCCACATGGATAGCCCTCTGGAGTCTTGGCTGGACCAGCATAGAGGATAGGGTGGTTCTTGAAGTACTCTGGCATCTCCTCACCAGCATCCAAGCGAGCCTTGAGCTTAGCGTGAGCGATATCGCGAGCCACGATGATGGTACCCTTCAGGTTGACACGGGTGCTTACAGGATACTTGCTCAACTCGGCACGAACTGCGTCGATACCCTTGTCGAGGTCGATCTCGATACCCTTGGTACCCTCACCTGGGTTGCGGAGCTCCTCAGGAATCAACTCTGTTGGGTTCTCGTCCATCTTCTCCAACCAGATACCGTCCTTGTTGATCTTAGCCTTGATGTTACGGTCGGCAGAGCAGCTTACACCCATACCGATAGGGCAGCTTGCACCGTGGCGAGGCAGACGGATGACACGGATATCGTGAGCCAGATACTTACCGCCGAACTGTGCACCCAAGCCAATCTTGTGAGCCTCTTCGAGAAGCTTGTTCTCCAGGTCGATGTCACGGAAAGCACGGCCCGTCTCATCACCTGTTGTAGGCAACTCGTCGTAGTACTTGATAGAAGCCAACTTCACGGTAAGGAGGTTCTTCTCTGCTGAAGTACCGCCGATAACGAATGCGATGTGGTAAGGAGGACATGCAGCTGTACCCAGGCTCTTCATCTTCTCTACGAGGAATGGGAGCAGTGTACCCTCATTCTGGATAGTAGCCTTGGTCATAGGGTAAAAGTAAGTCTTGTTGGCAGAGCCACCACCCTTAGCTACCATTACGAAGCGGTACTCGTCGCCCTCTGTAGCCTCGATATCAATCTGGGCAGGCAGGTTACAACGGGTGTTCACCTCATCATACATGTTGAGAGGAGCGTTCTGAGAATAGCGGAGGTTGTCCTGTGTAAAGGTATTATATACACCCAGGCTCAAAGCCTCTTCGTCCTCGAAGTCGGTCCATACACGCTGACCCTTCTCGCCGTGGATGATAGCAGTACCTGTATCCTGGCAGAATGGGAGAATGCCCTTCACGGCTGTCTCTGCATTGCGAAGGAACTGGAGAGCTACGTACTTGTCGTTCTCTGAAGCCTCTGGGTCGCTGAGAATCTTAGCTACCTGGAGATTGTGCTCACGACGGAGCTTGAACTCTACGTCGTGGAAACCCTGCTGTGCCAGCAAAGTAAGAGCTTCCTTAGAAACCTTGAGGATAGTCTTACCCTCGAACTCTGCTGTGCTTACGCCTTCCTTAGAGATAAGGCGATACTCTGTCTTGTCCTCTCCAAGCTGAAACATTGGAGCGTACTTGAAATCAGGAATGTTTGCCATAACTACGTTTTTTGTATATTTATAAGTTATTTATAATGTTTATGTATATTTCTTGATGTATATTCTATCTTTGATGGATATTCTTTCATTGAAGAAGGGGCTGACGAGTCTTAGTTCTCGTATTCCACCTCCTTGTCGAGGTTGTTCACGAAGTTTCTGAATACCTCTTCCTCCACATCTCCCATCGCATACTCCTTCTCTGCATCCTTCTTGATTTCAGCAATCCAGGAGCGGCGTGCACGGATATAGTCTTCGTGAATGTGGTTGGCATCTTCCAGCGTAATCTCAGAGATTCCGTAGTAATCGCAGATCACGCTGTAGGTCCATGCCCACTGATATTCACGATAGTTGTTGTTGATTTCCTCGAAGCGTTCCAGCAGCTGCTGAATGGTCTCGATGTTGCCTTCTCTCATATCCTTCACGATGCGCTCTTCCTCGCTTACCGGCAGGAGGAGTCCTGAGAGGTCATCCCAGTCGCCCACGCCTGTCTGGGTAGATGGAGGGGTGATGGCAGGATCCCTTTTCAGCACTCGCTTCAGCACGGCACCCATATAGATTCTCAGGGCGATGTCGTAGTATTTGATGCCCTTGTGGAGCGATGTGGCAGGGATGATGTATTCGTGATAGAGATACTGCGATACATTGTCGCCCGTTACCTCGCGGAGACTCTCCAGAATCTTCTTGCCCTTCAGAATCTCGCCCACGGAGAAAGGAGAGAGCCAGTCGAAGTTCACGATGCTCTTGCGGTTTTCAGGAGCACGGAGATCTCGTTTCGGCCACTTCTTGATGTCGCGGTACAGACCCACGGTGGTGATGTTTCTGCCTGGGATGAGGAACATCTTGTCGCCATCGGCTATCAGATAGGCGAATGGCAGGTTGCGGGTGTTAGGGTGGTGCATCAGCTTGCCGAAGCATACTGAGAACGAACCCAGGGTGGCTGGCATCAGCAGGTAGGCACCGCTGGCTGTCTTCGAACCACGCTCCAGGATGCCCCAGTGCATAGGACCCATCTTGTAGGCATGGTTGCTGAAGTTGGTGGCTGAACCTGCATTATAGAATGAGAACATACCGCCGATAAGCAGACTGCTCTTGTGATGCGATGCAGTGAATGGACCACAGAAGGCGGCGCACGCCTCACCGTTGCTCATATAGCTGTTGGCAAAGAATACGGAGGCTGAGGCTGTGAAACCGTTGCTCAGCTGGCAGGCTTCGCCCACGAAGCAGTCCTGTATCTTCACGCTGTTGATGACGCTGGAACCCTCGGCGATGATGGAGTTCTCGATGATGACTCCCGTGCCGATATATACGTTGCCGTGGACCGAACCGAGCAGCGTACAGTCGCTGAGTCGTGAGGCACCGTTTACCTCGCAGAGGTCGTTGATTACGCAGTTGGTAATCTCCTTGGTGTTCACAATCTTCACGTTGCTGCCAATCTGTCCTCTTTCCGGCGCCTTGTTCTCGATGTCGGTCTTGATGAGCTGTCGGATGTTCTCCTTCAGTTCCTTGTCGGAGAAATGCTTCACCATGAAGGCAGCCAGCTGACTGTTGAGGTCGGAGAAGAGAATCACGTTTCCTTCGCCCACCTCGTTGAGCACGCTCACCAGGTTCCCCTCGCCGAAGGTAGCGCCCTCGGTGGTTTCCATCGTAGAGATGTTGGAGATGTAGCAGTCATCACCAATGGTGTAGTTATTGATGAAGTTGCCCACGTTCTCGATGAGACAGTCGTCTCCGATGGTTACGTTTCTCAGGGTGGCATTGTTGATGCCCGAATGCTTTACGAAGCCTTGGCTCACCTCCACATTCTTGTTGAAGGCACCGATGTTAACCTCGCCATAGAGCATCACACGATGCATGTAGTTGGGCTTGAAGTCTTCTGAAACATTGATTGATGTCCAGTCTTCAGCCCAACAGTCGTTGCTCTTGAGTACCTCGATTTCCTCGGAGGTCAGAGGTCTGTAGTCATTCATTGTTGATATGTTTTTAGGGAATTATTCGTAATCCTGGTACAGGAAGTCGTTGTATGGATACTTCTGTACGTGCAGTTCTCTTACCTTTTTATATAGCACCTCTCGGAATTCGTCGATGTTCTCCTTGTTCTTTGCCGAGATGAAGAGACAGTCGTCGTTGAGCTTTGCCATCCAGGTTTTCTTGAGATCTTCCAGCGGTATATTCTCCTTCTCCATCGGAGTGAGGTCGTCTTCCTCCTTCTCCACCCAGGAGTAGTTGTCTATCTTGTTGAAGATGATTATCGAAGGCTTGTCGGAGCATCCTATCTCCTCCAGGGTCTTTTCCACTACCTGGATCTGCTCCTCGAAGTCTGGGTGGGAGATATCCACCACGTGCAGCAGGAGGTCTGCCTCACGGGTCTCATCCAGGGTGCTCTTGAAGGAGTCCACCAGGTCGGTAGGCAGCTTGCGGATGAATCCTACGGTGTCGGCAAGGAGGAATGGCAGGTTATCTACCACCACCTTTCTCACGGTGGTATCGAGGGTAGCAAAGAGCTTGTTCTCTGCAAACACTTCGCTCTTGCTGAGCAGGTTCATGATGGTGGATTTTCCCACGTTGGTATAGCCCACGAGAGCCACGCGGATCATTCTTCCGCGGTTCTTGCGCTGGGTAGTCTTCTGCTTGTCTATTTCTGCGAGTCGCTCCTTGAGCAGGCTCATTCTGCCGAGGATGATACGGCGGTCCATCTCGAGCTGGGTCTCACCTGGTCCACGCAGACCTACCGATCCCTTTCCGCCACCGGAACCTGAACCACCACCCTGGCGCTCCAGGTGAGTCCAGAGTCGCTGCAGTCTTGGCAGCATGTATCGGTATTGTGCCAGCTCTACCTGCGTCTTGGCAGCTGCAGTCTGGGCACGCATGGCGAAGATGTCGAGGATGAGCGAAGTACGGTCGAGAATCTTTACCTGCAATTCCTGCTCGATATTTCGGATTTGCTTGGCAGAGAGTTCATCATCGAAGATCACCATACCTACTTCTCTGTCTTCCTCTTCCTCGTCCTTGATGTATTGCTTGATTTCCTCCAGCTTACCCTTTCCCACGTAGGTGGTCTGGTTAGGCGACACCACCTTCTGCGTGAATCGCTTCACGGTGACGGCGCCTGCGGTATCTGCAAGAAATTCCAACTCGTCGAGATATTCCTTAGTCTTGGCTTCGTCCTGTGTCTTGGTAACAAGACCCACCAGCACAGCGGTTTCCGCCTTGACTTCTGATATTACAAATTCTTTCATTCTTTACGTACGTATTATTATAGGTGCAAAGATAATAAAAAAAATGCTCTTATTATATATATAAGGTGAAAATTATGTTTTTTTTATGAAAGGGACCGCAAGGCTACGGGGCGGAAATCGGTATTTGCGAACGCAGAAATCGACATGTCTGAATGCTGAAACATTCAAAAACTCAAAAGCCTCGACGTGATGTCGGGGCTTTTTGGCATTAAATCCCTTTAAATTAGCGAAAAGTGTCAAATTTTTAATGATTCTTCTCCTCTTTCTTCAAGATTTTGCTTATCTTTGCAGACATTAAAATAAATCAAACCTAAAAAGAAAATAAATATGAAGCAAAAAATGAGTATCGCTGGTATTTTGTTGCTTGCTGCTTTGGGTATGCAGGCTAACAACTATACAGTGAAATCGCCAGACGGTAAATTGGTGGTGAATGTTGCTTGTGAGGGAGGCAAGGCTTCCTACACGGTAGATTACAATGGCAGGCAGATGCTGGGAACTTCGGCGCTCGGTCTGGTTGCCAATTATGGTGATTTCTCAAAGGATCTCACCATGGGCATTCTGAAGGGTGGGGAAGTGAAGCCGCTTGCTTACAAGATGACCCGTATCAAGAAGAGTGATATCCAGAAGGATGTGGTGGATGCTACCATCGGTTTCCTCAACAGCAAGAAGGATTCCATGACCCTTCATCTTCATGTAAGCAACAACGACATCGCCTACAAGTATGAGATGAGCCGTCCTAAGAAGGATAATCCTAAGTCGGTGATTATATATAATGAGGTGAGCGGATTCAATTTCCCGGAGAAGACCACCACCTTCCTCTGTCCTCAGATTACTCCGATGACCGGTTGGGAGCGCACCAAGCCATCTTATGAGGAGGAATATACTCCGGATGCTCCGATGAACGTGAAGTCGCAGTTCGGTGTGGGCTATACTTTCCCATGTCTCTTCAAGGTGGGCAGCGACGGTTGGGTGCTGGTCAGCGAAACTGGTGTGTCGAGCGCTTATCCAGGCTGCCGTCTTTCTGATTACGAGCCGGGCAAGGGCTATACCATCGCCTTCCCTCAGAAGGGGGAGAACAATGGCATCGGTTCCGAATATGCCGGTATCCCATTGCCGGGAGAAACTCCCTGGCGTACCATCACTGTGGGTTCTTCGCTGGCTCCTGTCGTAGAGACCACCATCCCTTACGATGTAGTGAAGCCATTGTATGAGGCAAGTCAGACTTACAAGCCATCCCGCTATACCTGGAGCTGGCTCATCTGGCAGGACAATTCCGTTAACTATGACGACCAGGTGAAGATGGTGGATGTGGCTGCTGCTCAGGGTTATGAAGCCATCTTGGTAGATGGCTGGTGGGACAAGCAGATAGGCAGAAAGCGCATCGAAGAGTTGAGTAAGTATGCCAAGAGCAAGAAGGTAAGCCTGATGCTCTGGTACAATTCCAACGGTTTCGAGAATGATGCTCCTCAGACTCCTCGTCAGATTATGAACAATTCCATCGCCCGCAAGAAGGAGATGGCGTGGATGAAGAAGATTGGCGTGGTAGGTATCAAGGTGGATTTCTTCGGTGGCGACAAGCAGGAGACGATGAAGCTCTATGAGGATATCCTCAGCGATGCCAACGATTATGGCTTGGAGGTGATCTTCCATGGTTGCACCATGCCTCGTGGCTGGGAGCGCATGTATCCTAACTATGTTTCGAGTGAGGCAGCCCTGGCTTCTGAGAACGTATATTTCACGGATTATCATGCCAAGAAAGAGGCCTTCGAGATGACGATGCATCCGTTCTCAAGAAATGCCGTTGCCAGTTTCGACTGGGGTGGTGTGATGATGAACAAGTATTTCTCTAAGGATAACAAGAGCCGCCACCAGCGTTATACCAGCGATGTGTTTGAGATGGCTACTGCCATCACCAACCAGAGCAGCGTAAACTGTATCTGTCTCTATCCTAACAATTTGCAGGATGTACCACAGTGGGAGTTAGATTGGCTCAAGAATGTACCAACTGCATGGGAGGATACCAAGTTTATTGCCGGCTATCCTACTAAGTATGCAGTAGTGGCTCGCAAGTCGAGTGTAGAGAATGGTTCCGGTGCAGCGCTTACAGCCGGCAGATGGTTCGTGGGCGGTCTGAATGCTACAGACAAGCCTCTTGCCCTGACCCTGGATTTGCCGATGTTTGCGGGTAAGACCGTTACTTATATCACCGACCAGCCAAAGAAGAAGGGCGAGAAGTTCTTCACTTCTGTCAAGAAGGCATTGAAGGTTGGAAAGGATGGTAAGGCAAAGGTTGTGATTCAGCCTAATGGCGGTATCATCATCGAATAATCTTCAAGTTTTATAGGCATCGATTGCTTACGTGAAAATTTTATAGGTATCAATCTCCTACGTGAAAAAGTTTTTTTAGCGAAAAAAGTATCAAAGTCTCATTTTTGCTTGGAAAATGGGGGTTAAATGATTGATATATAAGAAAATAATAAAAATGAGACTTCTCGGTTTTGGAGCCGAGAAGTCTCATTAATGTATCATGGAAGTCTCATAGGCTTTTTTAATCCTATTTCACCTGTAGATGTTCTATGGTTGTGTCAATATAATCAGGATAAGTCATGGTGATGTGTCTGCTTTTTTAGTTCATCAGTTGGTCTCTCTATGCCCTCAGGTTGGTCTGCTTGTGCCCGTCACACGGGCATCTGCAGCCCACCACGCGGGCATTGACAGCCCGTGTACTGGGCAACTATTGCCCATAGTGTGGGCAATGAATGCCCAAATATAGGACTTATTTTTGGGCAATATTCTTTTGAGTCTTTGCGATGTTTAAACTATCTTTTTGCGATGTTTAAACTGACTTTTCTTGATGTTTTAATAGTCTTTTCTCGTGCATCGTGCTGTCTTTAATGATACTTTTATAGTCTTTTATGATACTTCCATGATACTTTTTCCTTCTTTTTCCGAGAAGTCTCATTGATTGTAAATATCTATATATCAGTAATATAATATGGATTTTCCAGCGAAAAATGAGACTATGATACTTTTTTCTAGAAAAAACTTTTATGTGCGCGTAATCGGATAGATGCTATTTCTTTGTTTTTTGCGTATCTTCGCGAAAGTGCAGAGTGAGTCGGAAAAATGCCGTATCTTTGCAGTGTCAATATTATGATGGCTACCATTTCTGTGAGTATTCGGAGGATGTGTTTAATCCGTTCAGTCTTATAAGAGCATTGGCTGGTCAGAAGATTGGTGCCTACTGGTTTGGTTCCGGTACGCCAAGCTATCTCATCAAGGGTTTGCAGAAATATCATGTTAACGTGACTGATATTGAACAGAAGAGTGTGAGTGTGGATGATTTCGATGTGTCGCCCGAGCAGATGACTTCAGCCCTGCCTCTACTTTATCAGAGTGGTTATCTCACTATCAAGCAGTATAAGCCATTTACCAAGAGTTATAAGTTGGGCTATCCTAACCAGGAGGTGAAGATTGGTATGCTGAAGAGTCTTGCACCCAATTATCTTTCGCCAGTATCGGTAGATAACAACGGACTGGTGAATGAGTTTGTGGAGTTGGTATATGATGGGGATATTGAACAGGCGATGGTTCGTTTGAAGGCATATCTCTCTAGTATATCGAATCGTCTGAGTAATAAGAATGAACGTGATTTTCAGACAGTTTTCTATCTGATCTTTAATCTGATGGGTGCTCTCGTCAAGGTGGAGGAGGATAGTGCCATAGGCAGGGCTGACGCCGTGCTCCATCTTCCTACAGCCATCTATGTGTTCGAATTGAAATATGATGGCTCTTCCGAGGAGGCCTTGAAACAGATAGATGACAAGGGGTATCTCATTCCATATTCTGCCGATGGCAAGAGATTATATAAGGTGGGTGTGAATTACGATAGCACTCAGCGTACTATCAGCGACTGGATAATTGAGGAGGGGTGAATTTCTTAGGTTTATTTGTATTTTAAACATATCTTCAATTTGTGCAGCCATTGGCTGCACAAATTCAGCATCAAGATACTTATTTACTATCGTAGTGAAAGTTTCCGTAGAATATTCATCATAGAACATCACCATATTATCTATGTTTCTTCTACTTATACTTTTTTGTCTTTTATGGATGGTTTCTCAACTTTTTTGAGAAAACTCTTGTTGGTTTCAAAAGAAAATCGTAACTTTGCTGCTACAATAGAAACATTAATGACATAAGGATTATGAAGCAGGTAGAAGAAAGATATATCAGTTTGCTGACCGATTTCGGTTTTAAGCGAATTTTCGGGTCAGCTCCTAACAAGGATTTGTTGATCTGTTTCCTTAACAGCTTGTTCAATGGAAGACAAGTTGTTAAGGATGTGAAGTTTCTGAATCCTGAGAATGTGGGTGATATCTACACCGACAGAAAAGCTATTTTCGACGTATATTGCGAAGGAGAAAACGGCGAGAAGTTTATCGTGGAAATGCAGAATGCATATCAGACATACTTCAAGGACCGTGCCCTGTTCTATTCCACCTTCCCAATTCGTGAGCAGGCTCCTAAGGGTAATGAATGGGACTTTAAACTCAACCATATCTACACAATTGCCCTGCTCAATTTCAATATGAACGAAGATGCCTTCAATAAGGAGGAAATCCGCCATCATGTACAGCTCTGCGATACTGCTACGCATAAGATTTTCTACGATAAGCTGGAATTTATCTACGTGGAAATCGCTAAGTTCAACAAGTCGCTGGACGAGTTGGAAACGCTCTACGACAAGTGGCTCTATGCCCTAAAGAACCTCTATAAGCTTACTCAGCGTCCTAAAGCCTTGTGCGACAAGGTCTTCGATCGTCTCTTTGAAGAAGCCGAAATTGCAAAATTTACTCCGCAGGAACAACGAGAGTACGAAGCCAGCAAAATGGCATATCGCGACATCAAGAATTCGATTGATACCGCTAAGCGTGAGGGAAAAGAAGAAGGACTGGCTGAAGGTATGGAGAAAGGACTGGCTGAAGGTATGGAGAAAGGACTGGCTGAAGGCATGGAGAAAGGACTAGCTGAAGGCATGGAGAAAGGATTAGCAGAAGGTATGGAGAAAGGCATGGAGAAAGGCATGAGTCAGCGTAGCCTCGAGATTGCTAGGACGATGCTGGCAAAAGGTATGGATGCTGCGACGGTGATGGAAATTACGGGATTGTCGGAGAGGCAGTTGAAGCAACTGAAAGGATAAGTGTTATAAACCTGAAACCAATCCGTGGCTTTCAATTTTTGAAAAGCCACGGATTGGTTTTTTGTGTTATCAAATTCCATTTGCTATTAAGCGGTATTTATATTAATATTAATGCGCTTTTTTTTATTAATACAACCAATTTTAGTTAAAATGTTCTAAAATACGGTTTATAGTTGGTTTTCTTTACAATAGTTTTGGGATTTTTTCTATAACTTTGCAACTGGATTGTTTAAGCCAGACCATAATTGTCTTTGTTAGACGAGTTCTTACATGACAAAAGGGTCGGCAGCCTACGCCGTGCTGAGTGTAGTGTAGTCACCATGACTTATCTACACGAAAGCGGGTTTTGGGTGGGAATGACAGTCCAGACATAGAAGGCGTTTATCTACGCTGTGTTTAAGACAGTCTGTAATCTAGCAAATTCACAGTTAATTGTTGTCTTGGACGTAGTCAACGGTAGATGTCCCGGGTGTGATTATTTCAATCCATAGAGATTTTGTAGGGGTGGATTGTATCCTGTTGGGTACAGCGTCCACGTTTTTATAAAGTTTCTTTATGGATATGATTTTCATATCGGCGTGGGCTCTGACGTTGTCTGTTCAACAACAATAGGCAATTGCTAGAGCCTCAGACTGTGGAATGGGCAACAGGACGATTCCACGCTTTTTTTGTGTCGCAAATTAATGATTTTTCTGTCTAGAAAAAAAGTTTGTACCGATATGAAAGTCGATGTATGGTCATCTGAAGATGGTCACCCTGTAAGAGATGGTGAATTTTCTCATTGCGCTGGACTTGCCTCCAACGCCCTCCCCGAGTCTCAAAGCTCTGTTCCAGCAGAGGTTTCACGGAAAGGGGTGTCCACCCAATGCACCCTTTTGGCAACAAGGTTAAAAGCACAAAAGGAAAGAAATACTCCTCATTGGTATGCCTTGCGTACCACTTATGGAAGAGAGAAAAAAGCATACGACTTTTTAACAGCCAATGGCATCACGGCTTTCTATCCAACCATTAATGTAGTAAAAATTGTAAATGGTAAGCGCAAAAATGTTACCGAATCCCGTTTGCCGAATATTTTCTTCGCCTATGGTACCGAAGAGCAAATTAAATCTTTTGTTTACGACAACGTAAATCTCCCATTCCTCCGTTTTTATTATCGTCATACTTATGTTGGACTCAGTGTTTCCAGAACTCCATTGATCGTTCCCGACAATCAGATGAATAGTCTAAAAATCATTTGTGAAGCTGAGGCTGTTGATACCATTGTGTCTTTAGAGGAAGTTCCTAAGTTTGCGAAAGGACAATTGGTGAAAATTATTGATGGGGCATTTAAGGGTGTGATTGGAAGAGTTGCTAGGTGGAAGGGGCAACAGAGAGTTGGAGTTGTTGTTGATGAATTGATGATGGTAATGACGGCTTATGTGCCAAGTGCATTTCTAAAGCCTGTTTAATGATTACTGATACTAATATCTATATAAAAACAATATAAAAAAAGCTTATGAAAGATCGTCTGACACTATTATTGGTTTCCGTACTCTGCTCCGGTGTGTCTTATGCACAGGCTCCAGAACAGAAGGACTCCATCGACGTTCGGATATATTTCAAGCAAGGCAGCTCTGTCATTGATATGAAATTCAAAGATAATCAAAATCGTCTTGGATTATTTGCCGACAGAATTGCTGAATTGGAAAGGGATTCTCTATCCCGAATATTGTCCATATACGTCTCGGGAACCGCATCGCCAGAAGGAAACTCTCGGCAAAACAAGTTGTTATCCCGTAAGAGAGCCGCATCAGCCGCAGGCTATGTTTACAAATTCCTGCCAGACCATATAGAAACATCTGGTAAGGGAATTGGCTGGGAAGGACTCGCCAAGGTTGTGGAAGGAACGGATTATCAGTACAAGAAAGAAGTGCTGGATATATTGCGAAACGTTCCTGAATGGATTGTCAGAAAGGGTGTCGTTGTTGATGGAAAGAAGAAAAGATTGGCTGACCTGAAGGGAGGCAAGGTGTGGAAATATCTGCTCCAGAATCATTTTCCGGAGGTGAGAAACGCTTCTGTCAAGGTTGTCTTCAGCGTCAAGCCGAATACCATTCCTGCACTCCCACCATCTGATATCATAGATTCTGTAAAGGTTGAGGAAATTTTGCCAGACAGTGCTACAGACTTGACCAGAAAGGATAGTGGCAGCATAACCACTACTGCTACTGGCGACCAGGTGGGCAGATTACGTTTCGCTATCAGGACAAATGCCCTCTATGATCTGGCTCTCATACCAAATATTGGAGCCGAGTTTTATCTCAATAATGGATGGACTATCGGTGGTAACTGGATGTACGCATGGTGGAAGACCGACCGTCGTCACCGCTACTGGAGAACATACGGCGGCGATATTGAGGTGCGCAAGTATCTGAAGTGCACTACAAGCGATATTCCATATAACCGACATTATGTAGGCCTCTACGCTCAGATACTAACCTACGACTTCGAGCTGGGTGGCAAGGGTTATATGGGCGGTAAGCCAGGCGGAACACTGTGGAATCGTATGAATTATGTTGTGGCTGCCGAGTATGGCTATTCGCTGCCTGTGGCTCGCCGACTGAACATCGACTTCGGTATCGGAGTAGGATATATGGGCGGCAAATACTACGAGTACGAGCCTATCGACGCGCACTATGTATGGCAGGCTACAAAGCAGCGCAAATGGTTCGGTCCAACGAAAGCCGAAATTTCACTGAAATGGTTAATTGGCCGAGGTAATACCAACGGTCATAAAAAATAAAAAAGATGAAAGCGAAAGTCTATACTATTTTCACAATGCTGTTGCTGTTCGCAATGACATCGTGCGAACATAAGGATTTGTGCTTTGACCATGCACATACTGTAGATGTGAAGGTTGTCTTTGATTGGCGCAATGCACCCGGGGCTTCGCCAGCATCGATGGCTGTGTATCTGTATCCTATCGACGGATCGGAACCTATACGCTACGATTTCACCAACCGTGAGGGTGGCGTGGTGAGAGTGCCGATTGGTGAATACGATGCTCTGTGTTTTAACAGCGATACCAAGGATATATTCACACGTAATACGACTACACCACAAACCTTCGAGTTGTTCTCCCGACCCACAACGCTTATGTCTGGATTGTCTTCGCTGGGAGTGAGGGTGGCTGAAGCTCCAAGAGCCAACGGAACAGAGAATGAGGGTGTTGCTTCGGCTCCTGATATGATGTGGACAGATAATTCGAAAGAGAAAATCGTGCTCAAGCTTACGGATGTAGCGCAGACTATCACCTTCTATCCAGGACAGGTGGTATGCAACTACGATGTGGAGATACGCAATGTAAAGAACCTGAAGTACACCTCGGGTGTCAGCTTCTCCATATCAACTCTGGCTGGCGGTTTCCTGCCATATATTAATAAGGTGACAGAGGATGTTGTGACTATACCTTTCGATGGGTCGATGCATCAGGAGACATCCACAGTAACAGGTGCTACACGTACCTTTGGCTACAGCCCTATCGCCAACCGCACGCACAAACTGACGGTGTATGCGGTACTGGCCGACGATAGTAAATGGTATTATACCTACGACGTGACCGACCAGATACACAATGCTCCTGATCCACGCAATGTTCACATCGTGCTCGATGGACTTCCATTGCCTAAGCCTATTGTAAACGGCGGTGGTTTTAAGCCTACGGTAAAGGAATGGCAGACGGTGGATGTTGATATTAAAATGTAATTATCAAATAGAAAAGCTAACGTTTAATACTAATATTTAATTTTTTATTTTTAAATCAATTAATTTATTTACATTATGAAAAAGCAAAATATGTTTATGGCAATGACTGCTATGCTCATTGCTTCATGTTCAAGTGACGATGTTGTTTCTACCAACACCGGTAGAGCAATAGACTTCCGTACCTCGGTAGGTACACGTGGTGCTGAGACAACAACGGCCAACATCAGCAAATTCTGGGTGACTGCGATTGACGAAGCTGATGCCAACTACTTCTCAAAGCAGGAGTTTACAAAGGATGGTGAGTTCTTCACATCTTCACCACTTTATTACTGGCCAGCAGGTAAACTCAATTTCGTTGCTTACTCTCCATCTGAAACAGATCTTGGTGCAACTGTTACTATCAACAAGGACACAAAGACTCTTGCAGATTTCTCGCCTGCTACAAAAATCGCTGACCAGAAGGATTTCGTTACAGCTACTGCTTCTGGCACAAAGGCTGCCAACGAGACAAATGGCGTAGCGTTGACATTTGCTCACCAGCTCTCTCAGATTGAGATCAAGGCAAAGAATACCAACACTGGCTATGTTTACAAGGTGGTAGGTGTACGTATCGGTAAGCCTGTTTCAAAGGGTACATTCACATTTGGTACTAACACATGGTCTTTGACTACTACAGAAAAGACTAACTATGCAGTAGAATACACCGCAGCTCCACGAACACTTGCTGCAGATGCTGCAACAATGATGGGTACAGCTAACGACAACGCTATGCTTCTTCCGCAGCAGCTCGTAGCATGGACACCTGAAACAGACAAGACGAACACCAATAACGGTGCTTACATCGCTCTTAAGATTCAGATTACCCTAAAATCCGCAAGCAATCTCAATGGCAATCTCAATTGCAGTAAAGAGCTTGAA